>Ga0209463_1000793_pt1 | contig 21747 bp, 23 predicted proteins | sample AgamicMgSfrz_FD_187169 | JGI IMG/M metagenome (GOLD analysis project Ga0209463, IMG submission 187169) | Agave microbial communities from Guanajuato, Mexico - Mg.Sf.rz (SPAdes) (version 2) | ecosystem: Host-associated > Plants > Phyllosphere > Phylloplane/Leaf | place: Guanajuato, Mexico... | reverse complement strand
ACATTTTGAAATTGAAGGTAGGAGATGTCAAAGGTAGTCATATATCTATGCGGGAAAAGAAAACAGGGAAACAGAAACGAATACAAATTACTGCAGCACTGAAAAGAGAACTTAAATGGTTTATTGAGGAAAGAGAAGATAATGAGTATTTATTACAAAGTAGACAAGGGAGGAATCGTCCTATCGGGCGTAGTATGGCATATAAGATATTAAGCGGAGCAGCGGCAGAGTTTGGATTAGATGAAATAGGAACACATACACTGAGAAAGACGTACGGGTATCATATGTACATGCAAACAAAAAACATAGCATTACTTATGGAGATATTCAATCACTCGTCAGAGAAGGTCACATTACGTTATATAGGGGTAAACCAAGATGCAATGGATAAAGCAATGACTAGGTTTAAAATCTAATCATTGCTTTTTTCTTTTTAAATCTATACAGTTACTCATAAATTTCGTATTGTGTAACTCAAAAGAGAAAGTGAAATGAAATCAATGATACCAAGGGATTTGGCGAAGGGGTCAGTTACACACAATATAAGATATGGGTAAGTGGATGCAAAAAATACCTCCTAATTTATTTAAATGATAGAATGTTAAAGAAAGGGGTGTGAATAATGAGAGAAAGTGATGAAGAATATAAGCGCAATAAGATAAAAGAAAGGTTAAGAGAAGAAGTAAGAAAAGAGGTGCAAAAAGGAACTCAGCTAACCAAGAGTATACAAGCAATTATTGATATACAGTAAAGTACTATGGATCTTATAAGAGCGATACCACAACCTGTTATAGACATACATGATAGTTTTATAGAAAACATGGGTGTTTTTCCAGAGATGAATGAGCATATAACAGGTCTAATGAACATCATTGATTGGGAATCAATTAGTGATGCAGCAGCAGAGCGCATAAAGGAAATTGATATGTTATTGAAAGAACATGAAGAGAATTTTTGGTGTCTAGATTTTGAAATTCTTGATGCAGTTGAAAAGGAAGAGATGAATCAAGAACATATCTCAGAATATGTTAGTAAAAATCTTGATTTATACGTAGAAGAGATTGTCAAAGATCCTATGTACGAACTTCATGCAACTCTAATACGGGAGACTTATGAAGCATTTAAAGGAGGATATTATAAATTATGTGCTATGCCATTATTTGCCGCATTTGAACACGTTCTTGCAACTTGGGGTGATGGTAACATAAATGCAGATATGGTATCAGTTAGACAAAAACCAATAATATTTAAGGTTACTAAAGCAATTAGTCCTGAAAAATATAGCGAGATAGAAGAAGAACAATTTACTAAAGTTTTTTCACTCTCGATAATTCGGATGTTACATAAAACGTTTGTTGGCGTTCCAAATGAATTATGTCAAGAACTTAATCGTAATTCAATAGCACATGGTTTCCATGATTATGATGCAATTACTAAGACAGATATATTAAAACTGTTTCAATTGCTTAAATCTACATTAGTAATAAAATACTTTGATACGAGTCTTGTTAGAAATTAAAATCGTGGCAGAGTCGTGACCGCTTTTTGGCAGTAAATGTGCCGGTTGTTTTGGAATCAACGTGATATATTTGTATTGTGAGAAGTGGCGGAAAACATAACTCATAAATTCTTTTATAAACTATATGTTGTCTAAACGGTTTCATAATGACGGCACATAAAATCCGAAACCAGCAGATGGTAATGATTGAATGATACCGTTATTAGGGAGAGCGTTTGCTCTTCTTCCAGTTACTTAATATTGTTGGTGTAGATAAGTGTAGCGAAATTGGGGGATTGAAAGAAGGATAAAACTTCATTTACCGTAATTAAAATTCAAATTAATAATTGATATAAAAGCATCCATTCGGGTGCTTTTTATTTGGAGAAAGGGGGTGAAGTAATGAATAAAAATAAATCAATTATTCAAGTAGAAAATAAAAGTTTGAAAACCAAAGTTGAGTATATAAAGAGTGATGGAAAGTCAATTGAATCTCTAATTAATCAATAAGAAAAAATTAGAGAGTGTAAATCGAACTTCCAATGAAATGGAATAGGTGTAATTATTTTCTAAACAAAGTATAGAAAATGGTGAATAGTCTGCATATATTTTCTAAAATTTATAAATATTTACAAAATTCAAAGAACAATATAAGCTTGGGTTGTACCAAAAAATTCTAATTAAAAAGGGGATGTTGTTATGTTTAAAAAATTAGTAATGGGGACATTAGCAACTGGTATTGTATTAACAGGTGGAATTGGAGCTTCGGCTGCAACATTCACAGCGGATGATGTTAAAAACTCTAAAGCTTTAGCTGCGTCAGTTTGTCCTCCTAGTTCAAACACCTTAAAAATGGAAATGACAAACACAACGGGTGTTTTTGCAAACGTTTGGGATCAAACAGAAAAGCGTATTAAATGGTATTTCAAAGCTATGCATTTTAATCAATCAACAGGAATTTACACTGGATGTTATGAGGGGCAAAAGTATTAATATAGAACATTAATAAAGAAGCGTGCTCAATTAATTGAGCACGCTTCTATGTTTATGAGGCTTTATATTGATGATAAAAAGATTATTATACATTACTAAAATGGATTGTTTACGAAGAAAAGTAACAGCGGAACCTGTAGCTGAGCTATAGTAGCTTCAATCAAAGATGTTGTAATTAAGAAAGTAACGTTTAAAGGAGTGAGATAAATGAATTTAATTAAATTAACCAAACAAGAACAAGCGGTTGCGATTGGTACATTCATTTCGATGTTAGGACAGGATCTTGTAAATGAACGCATCGATAAAGAGAAATTAGAAAGGGTACTTCCTATTTTTAATGAAATGCAAGATAATACAACACCGAAGCAAAAGAGAGAAGCAATGATTAGTTTGCTTGGTAAAGCGGTAGATGAATTCTTAGAAAAATAGCCATAAAAAAAGGAAAAGCAACTCGCTTTGGGATGCGAATCACTTTTCCAGATGGCAATGTTAATTTTATTATAACAAATTGTATTTATTTGGTAAATTGATAATTAGAATATTCTTTCCAAGGGAGTGAAACAGATGCAAGTTTACTGTTCTAACTGTAATGAAGATTACGATATGCAACCACAAGTAGCACAGCTTCCAAAAAGAATTGAGAAGTGTTTCTACATTTGTCCTCATTGTGGTCATGAGCATGTTGCTGCATATGTGAACGACAAAGTTCGTAAGCATCAAGCTAACATTGTAAAGTGTCACGAACGGATTAATAAAAATAATCTGGCAATCGAGGATGAAATGAAACGGTTGAGGAAGAGGATGGAAGGTGCCAAGTAAACCATTCAAGCCGTGTAAGTCGTTAGGTTGCAATGAACTAACACGGGATAAGTATTGTGCTAAACATATCGAAAAGGAAAAAGAAACTGTAAGATATTATGACAAACATATTCGAAACAAAAGCTCACGTTCCTTCTACAACTCAAGATTGTGGAAGGATATGCGTGAGCTTATTTATCGTAGAGATCATGGCTTATGTGTTCAATGTAGAAGTAAAGATGTCATTAAGATAGGTGATGTAGTCGATCATATCATTCCTATCCGTGTTGATTGGTCGAAACGATTAGAACCATCAAATTTACAAACGCTTTGCCATTCTTGCCATAACAAAAAAACAAAAGAAGATGAGAAGAAAAACAAAAAATAATTTGAAAGAAAAAATTCATAAACATCCCCCCACTATGAAAAAGCAAAAGGCGGCTTCCTGGAGACCGCCGCCTAGCTTTCCGTGTAAAAAGTTCGTTTTATTCCATAAAAGGGGGTTCAGCCGAGGGAGGTGGTTCGCATAGGAAGGAAAGCGAAGCCGATTCATTTGCATTTGTTAGAAGGTAATACAAATCGATTGACAAAAGATGAAATTGAGCAGCGATTAAAAGCCGAAAAACAGTTACAAGCAAAAAAGGATAAGGTAAAGCCACCAACGTGGTTAGATTCAGTTGCCAAGAAAGAATTTAGACGGATTGCTGGTGAATTACTAGAGCTAGATGTTATTACAAACATAGATGTGAATGCATTAGCAACGTATTGCGATGCTTACTCTGACTATGTTGAATGCACCAAAATTATACGAGAAGAAGGACTTCTTGTTGAATATACCAATAAGGCAGCTGAAACCAATAAAGTTCCACATCCACTACTTACAAAAAAGAAGCAACTGCATGAACAAATGAAGGCTTTGGCTGTTGAGTTTGGTCTTACACCGAGTGCAAGAGCAAAAATTGTAATTCCAAATATAAAACAAGGTCCGAAAACTAATATAGAAAAGGAGTTTGACGTATAACATGATTAAGCAATGGATGTTGGACTATTGCGATGATGTACTAAGTGGTGAGGTCGTTGCCTGTCAAAAACATAAACAAGCTTGTAAACGATTTTCAAGAGATATTGAGCGTGAAGGTTCTGAAGATTTCCCTTATGTTTTTAATGAAGAGAAGGCACTTCGTTTTTTAAAATGGATGTCTTTATTTAAACATACAAAAGGGAAACTGGCTGGACAAAGGATTGAACCGCATTCTATACAAATCTTTGTATTTAGTAATATTTATGGATGGGTTCATAGAAATACGGGATTACGTCGATTTAAAAAAGCTTATTGGCAAGTAGGTCGTAAAAATGCAAAGTCACAATCTTTAGCGTGCGTTGGTTCATATGAAGCAATGGCCTTTGGTGAGAATATGTCTGAAGTATATGTTGGTGCCACAAAAACAGAGCAAAGTAAAATTGTCTGGAATGAGATTAAAGCGCAGATGAATGGATGCGAGGATTTAAAAGGAAAATTCAATATTGCTTATGGAAAAATTGAACATTTAAAGACAAACTCTTTTATCTCAGCATTATCAAAAGATGCTGGTAAGTCTGGTGACGGTTTAAATGTTCAATGTGGGATTATTGATGAGTATCATGCCCATGCTACTTCTGAAATTTATGATGTCCTTGTATCAGGTTCGGGTGCGCGACCAAATCCATTAATGATGATTATTACAACGGCAGGTTTCAACTTGAATAATCCATGCTATCGTGTGGAATATCAATATGTTGCTAAAATTTTAGACCCAAATATTGATATTGAAAATGAAGAATACTTTGTAATGGTCAATGAATTAGATAAGGATGATGAAATTACAAACCCAAGTGTATGGGAGAAGGCAAATCCTATTCTATGTAGTTATGAAGAAGGGTGCTCTTTTTTAAAAGGAGAGTTACAATCAGCATTAGATGTGCCAGAGAAAATGCGGAATTTCCTTACTAAAAATATGAATCGATGGGTTGATATGAAGGAAAACGGCTACATGGATATGAAAAAGTGGAAAGATTGCGATGGAACTGTTGAATTATCTGAATTAAAAGGTTTGGAATGTACAGTAGGAGTAGACTTATCAGCCAAAATTGACTTAACGAGCATTTCATTTGAGTTCAAGAAGGATGATAAGTATATTGTTTTAAGTCATAGTTTTATGCCGGAAGATACATTAGCTGAGAAGAGACAAACGGATAAAGTTCCTTATGATCTGTGGGTGCAACAAAAATGGATCACGCCAACGCCTGGTGCGGTAGTTGATTATGAATTTATCAAAACACATATTAGAAACATGGAGAAAGAGAATAAGTTCAAAATTAAAGAAATATGTGCTGATCCATGGAATGCAACACAGTTTATGCAAGACATGGAAGCTGAAGGCTATACGATGATAGAGATACGCCAAGGAATGGCGACTTTATCAGGCCCTACAAAAGATTTTAGAGAACAAGTGTATCTAAAGAAAGTCATCCACAATAACAACCCTGTATTGAATTGGGCAACTAGTAATGCTATAACGAGGCAAGATGCCAATGAAAACATTATGCTGGACAAGTCAAAAGCAACAGAAAGAATCGATCCGATTGCGGCTGTAATAAACTCACATGTTCGTTGTATTCTCAATTCTGGTGAGATGGATTTAAATTCATATATCTTAAGTCAAGATTTCTCATTTTAGGAGGAATTACATGCGTTTTTTATTGTTTTTTATTAGTATTTTAGAAGATATTTTACTTGTTTCGGGGTTGTCTATCATTGTTGGGACGACTTTTTTTATTAATCCAATTTACGGCTGGTATCTGTTAGGGTTTATTCTCATAATGCTGGGGGTGGTAATGATAAGAAGGTAGAAAGGAGGTGAAACTTTTGATTTTTCGGCATTTATTTAAGAATCAAGACACGACTGATTTGAAAAATCCGTCTCCTTGGTTTAAAAGTCTATTTGGTTATCAAGCCGCAAGTGGTGAAAAGGTTACGGTTGAATCATCTTTAGGAGTCCCGACAGTATATCGATGCATTAATATCCTTGCAAATAGTGTTGCAATGCTTCCTTTTCAAGTTTTTAGAAAGACGTCAAAAGGAAGAGAACGAGATAAGATGCATCAAGTGTCATTTGTTTTGGAAAGACGGCCAAACCCTTATCAAAGCCCATTTAAATTCAAGCATTTAATCGAAACGCATCGCAATACATGGGGAAATGCTTACATCAATATTCATTGGGGTGTGGATGGCAGACCGAAAGAATTATGGGCACTAAATCCGGCTGTAACAACTCCAATTGTGGACCTGAAGACAAATAAGTTATGGTATTTTACGAATTTACCAGATGGTACACCTATTAAAATAACTGATGATGACATGATTCATCTTACTACGTTGTCTACTGATGGACTGAAGGGTAAACCACCTATTCAGATTGCAAGAGAGTCTATAGGTAGTTCACAAGCGGCACAAAAATTTAAAGGTAAATTCTTTACAAATGGTGCAGCCCATAGTGGGATATTGAAAACACAACAAGCCCTTGGAAAAGAAGCAAAAGATGTACTTCGTGATGCTTGGGAAGAAGCAAATACAGGTTTGAATAATGCTCAAAGGATAGCAATTTTGGATGCTGGTTTAGAATTCGAGAAAGTCGGGATGCCATTAAAAGATGCTCAATTTATTGAAGGTATGAAGTTCGATAAGGCTGAGATTGCAAACATCTTTAATATCCCATTACACATGATTAATGAGTTAGATCGTGCTACATTCTCAAACATTGAGCAACAGGCATTGGATTTTATCCAAAATACATTGAGTCCAATTCTTATCCAGTATGAAGAAGAATTTTCTTATAAAACATTTTCATTTAATGAACAAAAGCGTTATTATTTGAAATTTAATCTAACAAGTTTACTTCGCGCTGATTCTAAATCTAGAGCGGAATTTTATAAGATTATGTTAGATGCTGGTGCTTTCTCAATCAATAAAGTATTAGAGCTTGAAGATATAGATGGAATTGGAGAATATGGTGATAAACATCGTGTCGATCTAAACCATGTATCCATTGAGATTGCGGATGAATACCAATTAGCGAAAGCTAGTGGAGGTTTGTCGCTGAAAGGAGGTGAGGACAATTAAAGACGTATTCACTGTTAAAAATCAAACGGAATCGTCAGCAGACCTATTTATCTATGGTGACATCATAAATAATACAGGTTGGAAATGGGATGATTCTGACATTATGCCAGATGATGTAAAAAATATTTTGGGGCAATTAGATGATAAAAGTAACCTTAATATCTATGTAAATAGTGGCGGTGGTTCTGTATTTGCTGGTTTAGCCATTTATAACATGTTAAAGCGCAATAAGGCTCAAAAAACTGTTTATGTAGATGGTGTTGCAGCTTCAATCGCTTCCGTAATCGCCCTGGCTGGTGATCGTGTTGTTGTCCCTTCTAATGCTTTCTTAATGATTCATAAACCATGGACATATGCAGCTGGAAATGCAATTGATTTCCGAAAAGCAGCAGAAGACCTGGATAACATTGAGTCTGGGATTATGAATGTATATAAGGAAAACTTAAAAGAAGGTATTGGAATTGAAGAAATTCAACAATTAGTAGATGCTGAGACCTGGTTAAGTGGTGAAGAAGCTGAAAAATACTTCGATATTGAAGTTGTAGAAGCGAAAGAAGTCGCAGCTTGTAGTAGTGATTATTTTGATAAATATCAAAAAACACCTAGTAAAGTAGTAGCAAAATCTCCTTCTCTTCCTAAGAAGGACCTTAATGAAAAATTAAAAATACAAAATGCACTAGACCTGTTAGAACTATAGGTCTATTTTTTGTGCCAAAACAAGGAGGAAATACTGGATGGATAAACATGAACAAGAATTACGTCAAAGAGTTGCTGATTTAAAAGCGAAAGCTGAGGAATTTAATAACAGCGGTAAATATGAAGATGCAAAGGCGAAAATTGAAGAAGCGAAAAACACGAAAAATGAACTAGATAATTATCTAGCAATGAAGCAAATTCAAGTTCCTGAACCTGTAAATTCACAAACAGGAGCATTACCTCCAGCACCAGTTAAAAATGAAGACACATCATACAAAGAAGTATTTATGAAAGCAATTCGTGGTCAAAATTTAACTCATGAAGAAGCAAGTGTTATGCAGGAATATAAAGCAGCGCTATCTGAGAATGCAGGTAAAGATGGCGGTTATATTGTTCCAGAAGATATTACTACAACTATTAATCAATTAAAACAAACGGTTGATAACTTAGAACAATATGTAAATGTACAACCTGTTTCCACAAACAAGGGGGCCCGTACATTAGAAAAGCGTGCTGCATCTACACCTTTTGCGCCATTATCGGAGTATGGAAATCCAAATGCGATGCAAGAAATTGTTTCACCACAATTTGAGCGTTTACCTTATGTTATTGAGGATTATGCAGGATTCTTACCTGTACCAAATGATTTATTAAATGATACGGATCAAGCGCTAGATGCTTATTTACGTCAGTGGATTGCGAAGAAATCTATTGCAACTCGTAATTATTTAATTTTACAAGAAATCAACAAGTTAACAAAAGTTGATTTAAAGGATTATAAAGGCATTAAAACAGCATTAAATGTTACGTTAGATCCAGCTTTCTCAGCTGTAGCAAACATTATTACAAACCAAGATGGATTCAATTACTTAGATCAATTAGAAGATAAGGAGGGCCGTCCACTTCTTCAACCGGATCCGACAAATCCAACTCGTAAATTACTGTCAGGAAAGCCAGTTATTGTTTTATCCAATAAGACAATTGCTACAGATAAAGATGGTAAAGCACCATTTATTGTTGGGGATTTGAAAGAAGCGGTTGTGTTATGGGATAGACAGCAGTTATCCCTTGATATGACGAAAGAGGGCGGAAGTGCTTGGAGAGGCAATACAACAGAATTCCGAGCAATTGAACGCGAAGACGTGACATTGTGGGATACAGAAGCGGTTGTATATGGACAAATTACAGTTGCACCTAAAACAGGAGCTTAATAAGGTAGGAGGTGTCCTTTTTGGTGCTAACATTAGAGGAAGCAAAGAAGTATCTTCGTGTGGATAGTGATGAGGAGGACGAACTCATTACATCTTTCGTAATAGCAGCTGAAATATATATTAAAAATGCTACAAGTAAAAATGTGGATTTAAAAAGCGAGCTTGCTAAATTAGCAGCTCGTATTCTAATCGCTCATTGGCATGAAAACCGTGAAGCGGTTGGAAAAGCTGAACAATTGGCATTTAGTTTGCAGTCGATATTAGTTCAGTTGCAATATTGTGGTGGTGATTCAAGTGAATCCAGGTAAATTAGATAAACGTCTTACATTTCAAGTAAAAGACGATAATGCAAAGAGCCCAGACGGTGATCCAATAGAAGGTTATAAGGATTCTTTTACTGTATGGGGCTCTTTTATTTTTTTAAAAGGAAGAAAATACTTTGAAGCAGCCGCAGCTAATAGCGAAATTCAAGGGGAAACAGAAATCCGCTTCCGTGCTGATGTGAATGCTGATATGAAAATTAAGTATAAAAATACGATTTATGACATTGTTTCGGTTATTCCAACTGAAAAACACACGTTGTCAATCATGTGGAAGCGTGGTGGAATGAATGGCTGATGGTGTAGATTTTTTAGGCTTTGATCGTTTGATATCTGAATTAGAGCAAATGGGTCTACGTGGGGAAAAGATTGAAGATAAAGCTCTTGCAGCAGGTGGAGAACCTATTCGAAAAGCTATTTCCGAAATAGCACCAAGAAGTGATAGTCCTAAAAGAGCAACAAAAAGTGAACCGTGGCGTACAGGACAACATTTGGCTGATAATATACGAGTTACAAAAGCTAAAATGGAAGGCGGCATAAAAACTATTAAAATCGGGATAGATAAAGCAGATCGTTCTCCATTCTTTTATGGGAAATTCTTAGAATGGGGAACATCTAAAATGCCAGCTCAACCATTTATAGAACCAGGATTTAATTCTTCAAAAGAAGCGGCAATTCGTGCTATGACAGACATTTTGAAGAATGAAATGAGGTTGAATCTATGATAAATTTACGACCCGAAATTGTGCAAGCCCTTGAAAATAATCAGGGGCTTGTTTCTTTATTAGGTGGAAAACGTGTTTATTATCGTAAAGCCAAAAACGCTGAAGAGTTTCCGCGTATTACGTTTTTTGAATTAGACAATAGGCCAGATAGTTTTGCAGATAACGAGGAAAGTGAAAGTGAAATTACATTCCAAATCGATATTTGGTCGAAAGGCAGTACAACAGCAATCCATCAAAAAGTGAATGAAATCATGAAAAGTATTGGTTTTTCACGGTATAAAGTTGCTGATTTATATGAAGATGATACACAAATTTTTCATTACGCGATGCGATTCGCGAAAGGAGTGGAGTTATAAATGGCTGGAGAAATTATTACAATTAGTTCGACTGTCGGTGTTGATAGTCTTGTTTATGCAAAACTAACAAAAGATAATGCGACAGGTGTGGAATATGCAACGGTAAAGAAAATGGAAGGTGCTGTAAAGGTTAAAACATCTAAAAAGGTATCTTCTGAGATTATGTGGAGTGATAATAAGAAATCAGAAATTGCAGAGTCTGACGGTGAAATTGAGGTTGAAATCGAACTTCGTAGTATTTCGCTTTCAACTAAAGCAGACATTGAAGGATATCCAGAAGTTAAAGATGGCGTATTAGACGAAAAACGTGAGGGTGAAAAGCCCTATTTAGCAATTGGATACCGTTTTTTAAAGGCAAATAATAAGTATCGTTATGTTTGGTTACTTAAAGGAAAGCTTTCACAAGAGGAAGAAGAGGGCGAAACTAAGAAGGATAAGCCAAACTTCCAAACAACCAAACTAAAAGGAACTTTTATTGAGCGTGATTTTGATGATAGACCAAAATTTACAGCTGATGCAGATGAACCTACGTTTACAAAAACGGTAGGGGATAATTGGTTTAGTAAGGTATATGAAAAACCAGTAACACCGCCAGCAGGAAAGTAAGAGGGAGCAAAAGCTCTCTCTTTTTATTAACAAGGAGGAATAACTATGAAATTAACTTTACGAATCAATAAGGAAAATAAAACTTTTAATTTACCGGAGTTCATTCCAGCTCGCCTAATCCGTCAGGCTCCTGAACTAGCCGATATTCCAAATAATCCTGGTCCAGAGGATATGGATAAAATGGTTAAATTTTTAGTAAATGTTTATGATGAACAATTCACTTTGGATCAATATTGGGATGGTGTAGATGCCCGTAAATTCTTATCAACAACTTCAGATGTAATTAATGCAATTATCAATGAAACTGTGGATGCAGCTGGTGGTACACCTGGAACTGGAGAAGAAGAAAACCCAAACACGTAGAGGGGGGAGGGCTAACGTTCAGTGAGTTTATGGACGAGCTCTACCTCTCTTTATTACGTCAGGGATATAAACATCATCACATTGATAACGAAATGGATATTTGGCATTATTTAAGGTTGAATCAGAAACAGCGTGAACAAGGTAAATCGAATAATCAAAATCAGAATTCGAATGAAATTGAAGTTCCGGCAGAAAATATTATCTAAAGAGGGGGAAGATGATGGCGAATGAAATGAATAATTTAGTCGTTAGGCTGTCCCTTGATAATGTGAATTTTCGTCAAGGTATAGCAAATTCAGGACGTGCCGTAAGAACACTACAGAACGAATTGAAATCAATCAGTACTGGTATGGGTGGCTTCGCTAACGCTAGTGAGCAAACACGCGCTAAAACAGATGCACTTAATAGGTTGATTGAAGCACAAAAAGAAAAAGTTAGAGCATTGCGCCAAGCCTATGATCAAAATAAGGCTAAGTTGGGTGAAAATGATGCAGCAACTCAACGATACGCTTCACAGGTCAATAAGGCGGTCGCTGATTTAAATAGGTTTGAAAATGAATTAAAACAAGTAAACCGTCAAGCTGAACAAAAAGGGATGGATAAATTAAATAATTCTTTGAAATCCTTACAGGCTGAATTTCAGTCTATTACAACAGGCATGGGCGGTTTTTCTAATGCAACAGAGCAAACACGGGCAAAAATTGATGTTCTCACTCGCATGGTGGATAAACAGAAAGAAAAGATTAGGGAACTTCAACAAGCCTATAATCGCGCAAAAACAGAAGAAGGCGAAGCGAGTCAATCGGCACAACATTATGCTGAACAAATTCATCGTGCTACGGCTGAACTTAATCGATTTGAAACTGGGTTACAGCAGTCAAATCGTGAATTAGAGCAGCAAGGTAATCGTTTATTGAATTTTGGTAATCGCATGGAGACATTAGGTAACCATTTGCAAAATGCAGGAATGCAAATCGGTATGGTGTTTGGTGGAATGACTTATGCTATAGGACGTGGTTTAAAATCCGCGGTTACTGAATCAATGAATTTTGAACAACAAATGGCTAACATTAAAGCAGTATCTGGTTCTACTGGAGAAGAAATGAAAAAGTTAAGCGAATTAGCTATTAACATGGGAGAAACGACAAAGTATTCTAGTGTTCAAGCAGGACAAGGTATAGAGGAATTAATAAAAGCCGGAGTTAGTTTAACAGATATTATAAATGGTGGTTTAGAAGGTGCTCTTAACTTAGCTACAGCAGGAGAATTAGAATTAGGCGAGGCGGCAGAGATTGCATCCACGGCCTTAAATGCATTTAAAGCAGATCATCTTTCAGTAGCAGATGCAGCTAACATATTATCAGGTGCAGCAAATGCATCAGCTACAGATGTACGTGAACTGAAATATGGTTTAGCGGCATCGTCAGCAGTAGCAGCGGGAGCTGGGATGACATTTAAAGATACAGCTACAACTCTAGCAGTATTTGCACAGAATGGGTTAACTTGTAGCCCCGTTGTGGAGAAATTCGCAGCGTAAAGGACGTGAATTCGGGGGAACTTAAGTTTGTTCATAATGGATTGTAGCCGTTGAATCATGATATGATTAATCATCATGAAAAGGCAGGTGAAGAAAGATTGTCGAGAAATTGGACTTTTGAAAAGGCTAGAGAATTTGTCATGAGTGAGAGTAATGGTAATTGTGAATTACTAAGTATAAACAAAAAGCACGGAAGGGATTATATGAAAATCAAATGTTCATGTGGTAATTCCTACGATACTTTATACTATAGATTTAAAAATGGTAAACATACATGTAATGATTGTACTGGGAAATCAAGATACTCAATATATCAAATAAAGACGTTTGTCACAAATAATAGTGAATGTGAATTACTATCAGATTCATACGAAAATAATTCACAGTTATTACTATTTCGTTGCTCATGTCAAAAACAGTTTCACACAACACTGAAAATATTCAAAAACGGTAAAAAACAATGTGGGAATTGTACAAATGAGTATCTTTCAGACAAGTTCTCTAAGTCTCATAAGACTTTTGAAAAAGAAGTGATAATGGCAACTGGTAATGAATACTTGGTTATTGGTGAATACAAAAACAGAAAAACAAAAGTGAAAATTAAACATACAAAATGTGGATGTGAATGGTTTGTAAATCCAAGCGACTTTCTTCATAAAGAAAGTAGATGCCCTCAATGTAATGATAGCAAAGGAGAGCGATTCATATCTGAGTGGCTAACTCATCAAAAAATCACTTTTCAAACTCAATATAAATTCAATGATTGTGTAAACAAAAGAAGATTACCTTTTGATTTTGCTGTATTCAATAATGATAAGTTAACATTATTGATTGAATATGACGGGAAACAACATTATATAAAAGGATGTTTTGGTGTGGATCAATATGAAGTGATTAAAAACAACGATAGAATAAAAAGTCAATATTGCCAAGAAAACCAGATACTATTACTGAGAATACCTTATACAAAGTTCAAACAAATACCAGCAATCTTAGAAAACGCTCTGTTATAGAGTGTTTTTTATTGAACAAATATAGCAATCCCGAGCCAAGCTGGATAGGAATATTCAGAAGGTGTAGAGACTAGAGGTAGTAAGCGAGAACCGTTGAAACCTCCACGAGCGCGTCCCATCCTAACGATAAAGCCGAGGATGATGATATAGTCCGATACTCCAATGAAAATTTGAGAATATGAGATAAAGAGCTCATATATAACGAATGTAAAGGGTTCTGATGCAGGTACTTCATTAAAAACTATGCTTATGAGGCTAAATCCATCAACTAAAGAAGCGTACAACAAGATGAGGGATTTAGGTTTAATCACATATAATGCACAAGCCGGATTTGACTTCTTAGTTAAAAACGGTATTCAACCAGCTTCTAGAAACGTAGGGGATATAGAAGTAGCTTTAGAACAATATGTAATGAAAACTGAAGGAGTAACGAAATGGAATGATAAATGTGACACCACATTCCGTGAATTAGCAACAAGTTCAGCTTTCTTATCATCAAAATTCTATGATCAACAGGGGCATATTCAAAGTCTAGAAAACATTTCAGGAACACTTCATGAGTCTATGAAAGATTTAACAGACCAACAACGAAGTATGGCTTTAGAAACATTATTCGGTTCGGATGCCGTACGTGGTGCAACTATTCTTTTTAAAGAAGGAGCAAAGGGTGTTAATGAGATGTGGGATTCCATGTCAAAGGTTACAGCAGCTGATGTTGCAGCAACTAAAATTGATACTCTACAAGGACGAATTACATTATTAGACTCGGCATTTTCTACAATGAAAAAGACAATTGGTGACGCGCTTGCCCCTGTGGTTAGTGCTTTTGTTGCTGGATTGCAGAAACTTGTGGATGGATTTAACTCATTACCAGGTCCAGTACAAAAGGCCATTGCAATTACAGGTGGTATTGTTCTTGCGCTAACGGCGGTAGCAACGGCAATAGGTGTAGTTCTTGCTGCAGTTGGGATGATCATATCTGGGATTGGAGCATTAGCAACAGCATTAGGAATTGCTGGTGGTGCAGCGGGTCTGGCAGGTGCTGCAGTTGGTATGTTAGGAAGTGCATTGGGAGTGCTTCTAGGTCCAGTTGGCTTAATTGCAGCCGCTCTCATTGGAACTGGGGTTGTCGCATATAAAGCATATCAAAAAGCAACAGAGGACAGTATTGCTTCGGTAGATCGTTTCGCTACGAATACAGAGGGGAAAGTAAGTTCTTCCACAAAGAAAGTTCTTGGTGAGTATTTCAAGTTATCTGATGGTATTAGACAAAAGTTAACTGAAATTAGATTGAACCATGAAGTGATAACTGAAGAACAATCACAAAAGCTAATCGGACAGTATGACAAGTTAGCTAACACAATTATAGAAAAAACAAATGCAAGACAACAAAAAGAGATTGAAGGCCTTAAAAAGTTTTTCGCTGATTCATATGTTTTAACAGCAGAAGAAGAAAATAATCGCATCGAGCAACTTAATCAACATTACGAACAAGAAAAATTAAAGACTCAAGAAAAAGAAAATAAAATCAAAGAAATTCTTCAAACCGCAGCGAGAGAAAACAGAGAGTTAACAACATCTGAACGCATTTCCTTGCAAGCTTTACAAGATGAAATGGACAGAGTTGCTGTTGAACACATGTCTAAAAATCAAATGGAGCAAAAAGTTATTCTTGAAAATATGCGCGTACAGGCTAGTGAGATTTCAGCGAGACAGGCAGCGGAAGTTGTAGAGAATAGTGCCAAAGCAAGAGATAAAGTTATTGAAGATGCGAAAAAGACACGCGATGAAAAAATTGCAGAGGCAATTCGTCAGCGTGATGAAAATAAAACAATTACTGCTGATGAAGCGAATGCAATCATTGCAGAGGCAAAACGTCAGTATGATAGCACAGTTTCCACGGCAAGAGATAAGCATAAGGAAATTGTGAGTGAAGCAAAATCCCAAGCTGGGGAACATGCAAATCAAGTAGATTGGGAAACTGGACAAGTAAAATCTAAGTTTGAAGTTATGAAAGATGATGTTGTTAGAAAAATGAAAGAAATGGGTTCGGATGTTTCCAATAAATATGACGAGATGAAAAATGCAGCCAGCAATAAAGTAGAAGAAATAAAAAATACAGTTTCAAGGAAATTTGAAGAAAAGAAAAAAGCTGTCGTCGATAAAATGAAGGAAATAAAGAATGATATTGAAGATAAATGGAATACAGTTGAAAAATTCTTTAGCACTATAAATCTACGTTCCATCGGTAAATCCATTATAGAAGGACTTGAAAAAGGGTTGGATGATGCGACAGGCGGTTTATATAGTAAGGCGAAAAGCATTGCTGGAGAGATTAAAAAGACAATTTCTGGAGCGTTAGAAATTAACAGTCCATCTAAAGTGATGATACCAGTCGGTAGCGCAGTTCCGGAAGGTGTTGGAGTTGGTATGGATAAAGGGAAACGATTTGTTGTGGATGCAGCAAAAAATGTAGTTGGAACGGTTAAGAAACAGATGGGGAATATGCCATCTGTTTTTGATTTTGGATTCCAAACTTCGCATTATAGTATCCCGCATAATGCATTGGGTGATTTTAATGGGTATACGCAACCGCAATCACCTTATAACAACGCACCTACAGGAAAAACTATGTTCTCGGATAGATCAGGTAGAGAACAAGAACTGAATTTAACGGTAAATATGACAAACGTTTTAGATGGAAAAGAACTAGCAAACGGAAGTTACGCATATACTACAAAGCTTCAAGATCGTGACCAAAAAAGAAGAGCGGAATTTTAAGGGTGGTGAGCACGGTGGGGAAACTCAGTTTTACTTTTAATAAAATTAGAAAAGATTATATTCAAATGCTAGTTGGAAGAAAACGCCCTTCTTGGGCTCCGGTTAAAAGAAAATTAGTAAGAGTCCCTCATCGCGCAGGGGCTCTTTTTCTTCATACAGAAACGGAGGAACGTCGTATTGATGTTCCTCTTGTAATTAAAGCAAAAAAAGATATGGCTGATTTACAAAAGGTAAAAGAAGATTTAGCGGATTGGCTATATACAGAGCAACCAGCCGAACTTATTTTTGATGATGAATTAGACAGGACATATCTAGCTTTAATTGATGGTTCTGTAGACTTGGATGAAATAGTCAATAGAGGAAAGGGTGTCATTACTTTTGTTTGTCCGATGCCATATAAATTAGGGAAACAAAATACTCATACGTTCTCTCAAAATGGCTCTACAGAAGTGATGACTTCTTTTATCAATCAAGGGAATATAGAAGCACCTCCAATTATTGAAGTCGAAGCTCAGAAACCCAGTACATTTTTAGATGTGTGGTTTGGTGAGCAGCCGTATAATCGTGATTACTTCAGAATTGGTTATCCTTTGAAAACAGAGCAATTACCCGTAGAAAGAAATCAAAGACTTATATGGGACGAAATGGCTACCACTGTAGGTTGGAGTAAAGTCAGTTCAATGGAAGATGGCAATCCAATTGGTGAAATGAAGTCAGATAAATACCAATTTTTTTGTTCTGATTTTGGTGCCAGTACAGGGAAAGGATGGCATGGTGCAGCTGTTAAAAAGAATATACCTGGGGGGCCAGTGCAAGATTTTATTATGCAAGCCTATGTTACATGTAAGAGTAAAAAAATTAATGAAATGGGCCGAGTTGAGATAGCGATACTCGATGAAAATAGCAAGGTTCTTTCAAAAATTGCTATGAACGATCTCTTTTGGCAAGCTGAGCAAAATTTCGGAACGATGGTTATTGGATATGATAACAAGCCAGGGAAAACAGGGTTGATTTATGAGAGTGGTGATTATCCGAATACATGGAATCAGTATTTCGGTCGATTGTGGATAGCTAGAACCGGAAATGTATGGGAAGCATATATTTCAAAATTTTTGCCAGGGACAGAGAAAGATGATTCAGAACGTTTTGCACGGTGGACAGATGAAAATAACTACCATATGGAAAAAGCCGCACAAATTCAGATTAGTATTATGCAATGGCAAGATGTTCCGCCCGTAGAAGCAATGTCAGTTAGTGATTTGAAGTTTTGGAAAGTAAATTTAAATACCAAAAACGATCCGCCTTACATTTTTGACGCAGGAGACAAAATTATTATTGATACGGAAAAAAGTCTTGTAACAATTAACGGTAAGAATGCAATTAATTTAAAAGATATTTTTAGTAATTTTCCAACTGTAATACGTGGCGAGAATTTAATCGAAATAATGCCATCAGATGTTAAAGCGACTGTTAGTTATAGGGAGAGATATAGATGAGAACACCAAGCGGCATTTTGCATGTTGTGGATTTCAAAACAGATCAAATCGTTGCAGCTATTCAGCCACAGGACTATCGGGATGATAAAAGGCATTGGGAAATCAAAAACAATGTTGATATGTTGGATTTTACAGTTTTTGATGGCACAACTCATTCGGCTACGTTACAACAACAAAATCTTGTTTTAAAAGAAGTTCGAGACGGAAGAATTGTACCATATGTTATTACAGAAGCTGAGAAGAATTCGGATAAACGATCCATTACCACATATGCTTCAGGAGCTTGGGTTCAAATCGCTAAGTCAGGCATTATAAAACCACAACGAATAGAAGGTAAAACAGTAAACGAATTTATTGATATAGCCTTAGTAGGAATGAAATGGAAACGTGGAAAAACAGATTATGCAGGATTCCACACTATGACTATTGATGAATTTATTGATCCGTTAACGTTTTTAAAGAAAATAGCTTCTTTATTTAAATTAGAAATCCAGTACCGCGTTGAGATTCAAGGTTCACAAATAATTGGATGTTATGTTGATATGATTCAAAGGCGTGGTCGAGACACGGAAAAAGAAATAGAACTGGGGAAAGATTTAATAGGTGTTACACGTATTGAACATTCAAGAGACATTTGTACAGCGCTAGTCGGGTTTGTGAAAGGTGAAGGCGATAATGTAATTACTATTGAAAGCATTAACAGGGGACTCCCGTATATTGTTGATAATGATGCATTTCAACGATGGAATGAACGTGGTAAACATAAGTTCGGTTTTTATACGCCGGAAACAGAAGAATTAGACATGACTCCAAAACGTTTAATGACGTTAATGGAAATAGAATTAAAAAAACGTGTCAATTCTTCCGTTTCTTATGAAGTAGAAGCACAATCGATTGGACGTATTTTCGGACTAGCACATGAACTAATTAATGAGGGCGATACGATCCGAATCAAAGATATAGGCTTCACTCCTAAATTATACCTTGAAGCACGGGTAATTGCTGGTGATGAATCTTTTACGGACCCTACACAAGATAAATATGTGTTTGGTGATTATCGTGAAATTACTGATCCAAACGAAGAACTACGAAAAATTTACAATCGAATCTTAGGGTCATTAGGCAATAAACAAGAGCTGATAGATCAGTTAGATAAATTGGTGAAAGATGCAAATGAAACAGCTAGTAATGCTAAGAAAGAATCTGAAGCAGCGAAAACACTGGCTGAAAAGGTTCAAGAGAATCTTAAAAATAACACGGTAGAAATCATTGAAGCAAAGAATCCACCGACAACGGGGATGCAGCCTTATAAAACACTTTGGCGTGATATTAGTAATGGGAAGCCTGGTATTTTGAAAATATGGACAGGCGCAGCTTGGGAATCGGTTGTACCAGATGTTGAATCCGTTAAGAAAGAAACACTTGAGCAGGTTAATAAAGATATTGAATTAACAAAAACAGAATTAAATCAAAAGGTTCAAGAGATACAAAATCAGGCGACGGGACAATTCAACGAAGTAAAGGAAAGTTTACAAGGTGTCAACCGTACAATTTCTAATATTGAAAATAAACAAGGTGAAATTGATAAGAAAGTAACTAAGTTTGAACAGGATTCTAATGGATTTAAAACTTCTATTGAATCATTAACGAAAAAAGATACTGAAATTAGTAATAAATTAAATACTGTCGAATCAAATGCGGAAGGTACAAAAAGGGCTATTTCTGATGTGCAACAAACAACAAGTGAACTAAAGAAAACAACTACTGAAATAGAAGAAAAAGCTGGGAAAATCAGTGAGAAGTTAAAGAATGTAGAAACAAAGGTTAATAGTGATAAAACTGGTGGACGTAACCTTTTATTAAAATCAAATGTTAAATATGAAAAAACAGACTATCTAATTAATCAATATTCTCTAACTGAAAATTTCTTTGCGGGTGAGGAATATACCTTTGTAATTAAAGGAAGTGTCCCACAAGGGCAGAAATTTGGAATTTGGCAGAATGATGGGTCTAGCAATGTTGGATATGCAACAAGTTTTTACGCTAATGGAATAACTTATGTAACCTTTAAAGCTGTTGTGGCTACAAGTGGAAATGAACGAAAGTTAAGCTTATATAACTATCCGAGTAGTACTACGAAATCTATTGTGGAATGGGTTGCCTTGTATAAAGGGAATAAGCCGCAGGATTGGACGGCACCTCCTGAAGAGCAGGTAACAACAGATGAATTTACCAAGAAAACAACTGAGATTGAAAAAAGTGTGGATGGCGTAAAAAACACTGTAACCAGTGTTCAAAATAGCCAAGCTGGATTCGAAAATCGTATGACTACAGTAGAACAAACAGCAACTGGATTATCTTCTACAGTGAGCAATTTAAATAATGTAGTATCAGATCAAGGGAAACAGCTTACTGATGCAAATACACAACTCGAACAACAGGCAACAGCAATTGGGGCGAAAGTCGAGCTAAAACAAGTAGAAGATTATGTTGCTGGATTTAAGATACCTGAGTTGAAACAAACAGTTGATAAAAATAAACAAGATTTGTTGGGCGAATTAGCTAACAAGCTTGCGACAGATCAATTTAATCAGAAGATGACTTTAATTGATAACCGTTTCACTATCAATGAACAGGGGATCAATGCAGCAGCGAAAAAGACAGAGGTATATACAAAAACGCAAGCAGATGGACAATTTGCCACATCATCTTATGTAAGAGATATGGAAACCCGTCTTCAGTTAACGGAAAAAGGCGTTAGTATATCTGTAAAAGAAAACGATGTAATCGCAGCATTCAATATGAGTAAAGAAAACATTACTTTGAATGCAAATAGGATTAACTTAGTAGGTTTTATTACAGCAAATCATATCAAAGGAAAAGTTTTAGAAGGAGTAACACTTAAAACGAGTGGAAACAGATTTGTTGAAATAAATAAACAAGACATGAAGATTTTCGATTTAGATAAGCCACGTGGTTATATAGGATTTATGGAGACAAATGATGGAAGTATTCAACCTTCATTAGTCCTTGGTTCTGATAATAGAAAATACGTTGGTACAGGATCATTTTATATTTATCAAGTCATGCCGCGAATTAATGGAGTCGATCAACCTTCTAAAGCGTATGCAAAATTTGGGGTTTCTAAAGGAGAAAATGCAGAAGGAACTAATATTTGGTCAAATTATATTCAAA
>Ga0209463_1000791_pt1 | contig 21841 bp, 20 predicted proteins | sample AgamicMgSfrz_FD_187169 | JGI IMG/M metagenome (GOLD analysis project Ga0209463, IMG submission 187169) | Agave microbial communities from Guanajuato, Mexico - Mg.Sf.rz (SPAdes) (version 2) | ecosystem: Host-associated > Plants > Phyllosphere > Phylloplane/Leaf | place: Guanajuato, Mexico... | reverse complement strand
AAATCATCACAATCATGTTTAAAATCATCGCAATTCCAACTCATTTCTTATACCTCCTTTCAATCGAAGATTATATTATTCTATGTTCTAGTAAGAAAAATGCTTGTTTCATAACCTACTATCACTTTTTAAATGAAAAGTCCACCTATTTCTTTTTAAAAAATTAAGTAGTTGCAAGTCCTCATGCTGCAGGAGCTTTATGTGTATTTTTTAATATTTGCTTCTACCTCTTGTTTCCTTTCTGAATTTTAACTGCCGATAAAAAAGACAGTGTACTCTTTCTTATGCAAGAATACACTGTCTAAATTATTAAGAATGCTTGAATTTTCTTATTTGACCACGAATTTCTCCGTTCGGGTGATTTTCTGTATGAACGTTTACGTAAGTATTACCTGTTTTCATCTCTCTTGCTAGTTCTAATAAAGTCATACCTTGTAAGGGACCGACAAGATCATCTTCTGTAATTATTCCTGTTACTACTCCTCTATCGACACTGATACCACGCGTTACCGGCCCAAATAGAAATGCAATAACCGGTCCATTTTCGCCCCTCATTCCTAAATGAATATGAGCAGCAGTTAACTTTTCTATATCATTGACTACTAATTTAAAACGAAGTCTTGTAAAGTCTCTGTTAAATATAAATTGTGCTAAACCAAAAGCCTCTGTTCTTACAGGTGGCACTTCCTCACGACCTGTTAATCTAGCAAAAAAACATTTAGCCATAGTATGATTCACCTCCCCATTCGTTTGATATTCTATTGTATTCATTTATTAGAAAATAGTTTGTTCGTTTTGACTATTAAATGATGTTTAAACTTACAATTTTTCTCAAAGAATAACCTATAGGGAACCTCACATTACAACAAAGGAAGATGCACTCAGAGCTATGACTTGTTTTTTGACTCTTTACTTTAAAGTTGCAGAAGAAAAGTCATTTTAAATAAACGTTTGAAAACTTGTCTTTTCAAAAAGAACAAACTTGGGTTTAAAATACCCTTAAACACGCTTAACCTGACGGCAATAGAGTAGTATCAACAAAACGTAGGCAAATTTCACCAAAGAAAAAGTCGATTTTCTGTACGGCAAGGAATTATAGGTTTTTTCGTTGGTGAATTAGTAAAATGTGTAGGTATTAAGGTTATCTAGTTTGAGTTGCGTAATATCCATTAAAACTCTAATTTTTAATGGATTACCTATCTAATTTATTTAAACAAAATTATATTGTAAAGTTTATGTAAATTCTTTTGTAAAGCGTTGAATAAGAAAAAACTAAAATGTTATATTTAATTACGATTATCGATATCGATACACAGAATAGATTTTAAATTATATGGAGGTGAGACCTTGGAAGATAAGATCTTACGAAAACTATTTCTAGGATTCATTCAAATCCACATTTTACACCATGCCAAAGAAAATCCCATTTTTGGTTCATGGATGCTAGAAGAGTTGCGAGAACATGGATATAACATAAGCCCTGGCACTTTATATCCCATTCTTCACACAATGGAAAACGACGGTCTCTTACTAAAGGAGGATCGTAATGTAGCAGGAAAAATTCGAAAGTACTATTCCATTACTAAAAAAGGAAATACAGTTCTTGTTGAGGCTCGAGAGAAAGCATATGAACTTTTTAAAGAAATCAAAGATTAGTTTGAAAGGAGTTACATGATGAATCCCAATACACCTAAGAAAGATTTTAAATCTTTAATGGAAATACTACTCATTTCCACACGGCTCGGACTTACATCGTTTGGTGGTCCAATTGCACATTTAGGCTATTTTCATGAAGAGTATATTCGCAGAAGAAAATGGATGGACGAAAAAAGCTATGCTGATTTAGTGGCATTATGCCAGTTCTTACCTGGCCCTGCTAGTAGTCAGGTTGGCATTGGGATTGGGGTAATGCGTGCAGGTATACTAGGTGGAATCCTAGCTTTTATAGGATTTACACTTCCTTCCGTCGTCGCATTAATATTATTTGCCTTACTCCTGCAAGGCTTAGATATTGGCGATGCCAGCTGGATTCATGGCTTAAAAATAGTTGCTGTAGCTGTAGTGGCACATGCGATAGTAGGTATGGCTCAGAAATTAACACCAGATTTACAGCGAAAGTCAATTGCTTTATTTGCATTGGTTGGGACTTTGCTATGGCAGACGGCTTTTACACAAGTCGGTGTTATTCTATTATCAGGATTAATGGGATATCTAATCTATAAAAATCACACTGAAAATGATGAGTCTAAATTATTTTTTCCTATATCACGCAGTTTCGGAATAATCTGCTTATCATTATTTTTCGGTCTACTCATTTTTTTACCGGTTTTAAGGGAAGTAACTACATTAAATTGGGTCGCAATGTTTGATAGCTTCTACCGATCAGGTTCACTAGTCTTTGGTGGCGGTCATGTCGTTTTACCATTACTTGAACGTGAATTCGTCCCTACTGGATGGTTAAATGAAGAAGCATTTTTAGCTGGTTACGGTGCTACACAAGCTGTACCAGGTCCATTATTTACATTCGCAGCCTATATTGGAGCAATCATTAATGGCTGGAAAGGCGGATTGCTCGCAACTGTGGCCATATTTCTACCAGCTTTCCTTCTTATTTTAGGTACTTTACCTTTTTGGGATACACTACGACGTAATCCTAAAATTAAGGGTGCTTTAATGGGTATAAATGCAGCAGTAGTAGGTATTTTGATTTCTGCTTTCTATCATCCAATTTGGACTAGTGCCATTCTAACACCAATTGATTTTGCCTTTGCTGCCGTATTGTTTAGTATGCTTGTTTACTGGAAGTTGCCACCGTGGATCATTGTTTTTACTGGTGCCATTGGAGGTACATCGTTATCACTAATTTAAATAAGTCATATATTTAGTAAGTGCTACCATAATTCTGGTAGTTTTTTTGTTGCTGCTTTATTCAAGAGTATTTTAACTACCAGGGGTACCGCCACATCACCGTCAAGCTAACGAAATTGGTTACCCCAAAAATGAAATTTTTGTACAGAAAACTTAGTCTCATGATTATAGAGAGTAATATATTTAAATTGATGATTATAGCATCACATCAATGAAATTAAGGTGAGCGAAACAGAATACATGCATACAAATCATTATCCAGCTTTAGAATTACACCAATATATAATCTTTTTTCTTTTTTGTTGATAACTGAGTGTCTATATTTTAATTAGTACATATCCTAGGTCATCCTCTTTTTCTTTTAATGAAAACGGGCTGATACCGTATGAATACTTGAAGTACATACTTGAACAAATACCGAATGGTAAACCTAAATGACCCAAGTCCAATAGCAAAACTACGTCCATGGGCTCCTGATTTACCAACTACTTGTTTCGGTCCAAAATCAAAAACACAATAAGCAAAGCCCTAGGATAGATGACTTCACAATTCTATCCTAGGGCCCTTTCTATTGCGATGTGTAAAATACTACTTACTGCTTACATTCGACTTAGTATTTTTATAAAAAAAATCCACTTCAACCATATTTTTTGTCTTGGAAGAATTTATTTTAAAATTATCTACGCAGTTTTTTCAAATATTTTTAGATGAGTGAGAATCCTTGTTTATAAAAAACTCTCAATTTTTTCATCATCTACTTCATATTTTACTAAGCAATCATTTTCCATGACTATTTCTTTGTCAACTAAGTTACCTGTGACACGATCAACTATTTTTTTATACACTTTATTTTGTCTGTATACTTGACCATCTACTTTTTTTACAAAACGATGATCTTCTTCAACGATAGAATACGTATATGGAGGATAATGGGATGCCCTAATTTCTCCGTAGATGTATTCTTCGTCAAGATGTAGATTGACTTGATAGGAAATATTTAAATTGTTTCTCAATTTGAGATCAATAATACCATTCATCAAAGTAGCGCCTGTTCCAAATGGAATCACACGTCCATAGTCAGGGAATGGATCGAAACTATGACGATATCTTTCCACTGTTTCCAACTCTGAATGAAGAAACATCCAGTAGAGAAGATTCCCTAACTGACAGAGACCACCGCCTATTCCCTTTATCGCTTCGCCATTCATTAGAATAATTCCTTCTTTATATCCAGCCTTTTCACTGGAATTACCAACAAGATGCCAAAATGAAAATGTTTCTCCCGGTTTAATTACAACCTGGTTTATTTTGCAGATGGCTAGCTTTAGATTGGTGATTTTGTTATATTGTAGCTGTATATCCGTATCACCTAATTTTCTAATAAGTAAAGATTTATGTTTATAAATCCTGTAAGGTAATGGATTTTGCTCAAATGTTTTTGAAAATTTATAACCTTTAAGACGGTCACTTATTTTTTTAAACAGCCTACGTTGTCCGATTCTAATAGGAATTAAAAAAGGAAATCTTTGTGTTAATAATTTTCTTGCCATTGGGAGTTGAGCTCCTTTATATATTATTCATCCATATATTGATTTACACCTTATTCATCATCACTAAGCAAATGATTCTGGTGCAAAAACTTCAGGATAATTGCAATGAATCTATAAATCTTGGACATACTGATACTATTACTCTAGAGAGGCTGTGTGATTGGTATGGAAAAGCAAAATTTGTTCACTTGAAAGGGCTATCAAATGATCTTTGCATCGAAACCATAAAAGGTGTTCTAAAGATATAATTCTTCAAAACACCTTTTTATTATTTCAACATGGAAAGCATTATTTTTTCCAGTTCCGCTTTGTTTACATTCCTATCAAGCACTGTTTCAGCTCGATAGTCTAAGCCGCGATTTATAATGACTATCTGATATGCACTATTCTTTCCTTTTGCGGGAACGATCATCTTCATACTTTGTAAGTTTTCACCTGAAGTGCTAGTACCATAGAATACCTGATTTCCTTCTAATTCATAAGTTTCTATATTGCCATTGCTAATCCAATTAAACGGATCTTTTTTCGGTTCTAAAAGTGGTGACTGACAAATTATATAAGCATATTTCCCCTTTACATATTCTGATTCAACAAGTATTTCTGGCTTTCTTGTAAGGAATGAGCCAGCTCTTTCTCTTTTTAGTGTGTAGCCCTCAACTGTATAAGTTGGTTTGTTGATTTGAAAATCAACAACCTTTTGTGCCTCTTCTAAGGTGTACCGTAAATGGCTGTCAATTTTGACCCCTAATGATTGTGATTGATTATAGAGATCATTTAATTTTTTATTATCTTCTTGACTCAACAGTTCTTCCTTAAACAATTTTACATCCCCTTCATAATTCTCGGGTACCTCTTTTGAAACCATCGCCTTTTTCTGAATAGAAAGAATCTCCTTATAAAATTGTATATACTGTTCAAATTCCTCTTTTGTCAGATGTTTTTCAGCCAAATACAAATAATCCGTAGCCTTTTTATAGGACTCTTTTGACATTCCCCAATCTTTCTTTGCATTTTCTGGCGTACCTAGTGTTTTTTCTACAGCGTTTTGAAGAGAGTCACCAGATTGTTTCTTTACTTCTTTCATTGTAGCCTTTCCTGTTGTTTTCTCTTTTTGGTGTGCATTTATTCCATCTGCACGTGCATTTAGTAAGGATAGAGATGAAACAGCAATAATAGCAACAACTCCAAATGCAGACCAACGATAAGAGTTATTTTTGAACTTTTTAATCATAAGAACTCTCCTTTTTAATGTTCTTTTATTTCTACTTAAGTTCGCTAGGTTTGGTACTTGATAATAACTTGAGTAGTGTTCTAAAAGGGTAATAATGGTATGACCATATGCAAGGTTTTCCTCTGAATCTATAAATGTAAGTGCAAACGCATCGCACGCCAGTTCCTGATCTTCCCGCATACATGAGTAGGCATACCAAAGAATCGGGTTAAACCAATTTAGAATCAGTAAGCCATGCATAAGCCAATTCACACCAACATCTCTTCGTTTGATGTGAGCTAATTCATGATGAAAAATGTATCGTAACTGATGCTCATCTAGTACTTTCATATGTACACTAGACAATAACACCTTTGATCGAATGAATCCGAACACAGTTGGACTTGAAATCTTTCCAGCTAAAAGTAGTGGGATATCCTGTTGAATAGACATAGATTTCTTACAGTTTTCAAAAATTTGGACAATCCTCTCATCCTTAATTACAGGTTGTTTTTTTATGTAGAGTAATAAACGCCTATTCATAATGATGGTAGTAAAGCTCAGAATGATAACCCCAGCAAGCCAAATATATATGAAGATTGTATAAATTGAAAATGTTTTATCATCTTGTTTTTCATTATTATGCGTTTGTTTCTTACTTTTCTCAGCTGTTTGTGTTGGACCAGATGTATAGGTATCTTCATTTGTGATTACCTTTGTATCACCTATATCTGTCAATCCTTGTATACGATTTACAGGGTCTTGGTGAAAGATAACTGAAGTTCCATTACTGTACGAAAGAATAGAATAGATACTGTAGGAACTATCTGGTGACCATGGCAATAAAAGCCTTACAATTAATATCATCCATAACATGTACTGCCATCGCGGGGTTAACTTGTTTCTAAGCAAGGTTTTGACACATAGAATTAGGCCAACTAATATACTTGCCATAATGGAGGTTTCTATCACCCAATCAAAAAAGCGAGGTAGATAGACGTTTACAAACATATCTATCATTATGATCTATCCTTCCTCTGATTTTCCTCGTTCTTCTCATCTAAAATACGTTTGAGTTCGTTAATATCCTCTGAAGAAAGCTTTTCTTCTTTTAAGAAATTCACAAGTAAAGGTTTAAATGCTGCACCATAGAAACGTTTGAGAAGCGATTTTGTTTCTACTTGTAGATAACTATCTTGCGACACTAAAGGATAATAGGCATACATACGCCCTTTACCTTGATGGTAAAAAACAGCTTCTTTTTGAACTAATCGATTAATAAGCGTTCGAATCGTTTTCGGTTTCCAGTCCATCGTTACCTCTAGCGCTTCAATCACTTCATTTGCCGTTTGAGGAGATTTTGACCAAAGAACCTTCATGATTTCCAATTCAGCTTCCGATATTTTAGGTAATTCTTTCATTATATAAAATTCCACTCCTTGTATTACATTTGTAATCTATAAATTAATATTACAAATGTAATCCTTAATTGTCAACCATATTTTGGGTTTTCAAATGCATTTTCATGAAACTTAAGAAATTAATCCCAAAAATAATGAAAATACGCTATTCTTTTTGTAGAAATATAAAGAAAAGAATGACATATTCTCCTCGGAGTAAACGGCTCAGTGGTATAAATGTGTATATGACAAACACCCCTATAGATATTGTCCCGATGGGACACGTACATGATTGGTATTCTTTGTGTTAGCAAATAGAGATTATCTTTAAAACTTGGAAATCATTTTTAAAAATTCATCATTGTAAAATAGATAAAACCAAAACGATTGGAATGCCATTTGTATGGTCAATTGATTGTCATTCTACTTTGTTCTTCTATCATGTTTCAAATTCGTCAGCTAGAACTTGTTCTAGAAACTGTACTGCGGAAGCATTAAATCCTTGGTTAAGTCCTACAGGGTTGATAAGAACACCTGTAGATACCTCAAGATAGCTACATAATTGTGTGAGTGATCTACTTGCAACCTATTGGCTAAGCCATACACATAAAGCAACTAGCACCTTTGCTTGATATTTACTCTTTCGCTGAACGAATCCTTTTCTTTAGCTAGGTGTTCTAGAACATGAGAAGACATATGTCGTTGTAATTCTTCAGCAATAGGTTGAAGTTCGTCAAGAATCGAAAGATTAATAAAAAAAACGCCATCCTTTCCTATAATTCTACAGAAAGGATAACGTCTTTTTTGCTTTATGGATAATGCAAAACCTTAACGAGATAGTGATGGGCTGATCCCCTTTCTTTATACAAAATAATAAAGAAGGTCTCTTTCAAATCAATGCACCAGATCTTTCCTTTTAAAATCATACAAGCTTAATATAAGAAAAAGTGCAAAGTGGACTAATAAAACTCCAATTCCTAAAAACACACCATCATGATTCAAAATTTTCACATGAAACTTTATATAGCCGAAGATGAAATATGAATTAACGGATAATCCTAAACTTCCGATAACATGCATCGCTATTAAAAGACCGACACCAATCCCAATTGCATTCGCTGTACTATTCATTTTTATAGAGATATACATCGTAATTACTGCGAAGGCAAGTAAAAATAAAAATGTTGCTCCGTTCATTTGAAGAAGAACTCCTAACCCTTCAAATATTGATAATTCTACCTTTCCGTAACTAGGGTGCTGCAACATGAATTTTTCTCCAAGTCCAAATAAATAAGTACCACTTACAATGGAGACAAGAAAATTAAATAATAAAAAGAAGACAATGATCATACTTAATGCAATCAATTTACTAAATATGAGAGAACTTCTGTTCATACCTTGTAGTAATGGTAATTTCAACGTTCCTTCTCTATATTCATCTGTTATACTACTCGCCGCTAATACGATGATATATACGACTACTAAAAAACTTGATATCGCATCTAACGTAATAGCACTTGCTGAAAATCCATTTAATGCAATTTCAGGAACAGGTGGTACATTTAAATTTGCAGGAATATTTTCTTTAATCGTATCCATATTCGCCATCATATTCTTCGTAGAAGCGAGCGTAACAATGACAACAAGAAGAGAGATTGCAATAAACACATACATTCTTTTTCCAGAAAACATTTTTACCAATTCATTCCCGACCATTTTAAGCATAAACTATCATTCCTCCTATTGTGTCAAAGAATAAATGTTCTAAGGAACCTATTTCTTGATCAAGGTTTTCTCGATTACAATCTAATAGTAATTTCCCTTTATCCAAAATAAGAAATCGTGTACATACTTGTTCAAGTTCATGTAAAATATGGCTTGATATAAGAAGTCCTATTTTCTCTTTTTCCGCTAACTCTTTAATCATCGTTCTCATATCTCGTATTCCTTGTGGATCTAATCCATTTGTTGGCTCATCTAAAATCAACAACTCAGGTTTTTTTAATAAGGACATTGCAATTCCGAGACGCTGCTTCATTCCCAATGAATATTCTTTTACTTTATCTTTAGCTCTCGCTTGTAATTGCACGAGGTTGAGAACTTCCCAAATCCGCTGTTCTGTTACATTGTTTAAATTGGCTACTAGTTTCAAATTTTTATATCCAGAAAGATTTCCATGAAAGCTTGGGTTCTCTACGATGGCTCCTACCTTTTTCATCGCTTGACTAAATTCATGATCAATATTGTATCCACCAATTTTTACTGTTCCACCATCACGATGAATCAAATTTAAAATCATGCGGATTGTTGTTGTTTTTCCCGCACCATTTGGTCCAATAAACCCTACGACGTCCCCTTCATAAACCTTAAAACTCATATCTTCTACAACTTGTACATTTCGAAAAGATTTACAAATCTGAGAAACTTCTAAAAGTATACATCTTTGATTCATTGTTAATCCTCCTATGCAATTTATTTTTGTTCCTATATTATTTTACTTAGTGAAACATCTTTTGTTGCTCTTAAAAGCGCTCCTTTCTTAATTGATTTAATATGCCCTATCAACATATCCCTAATTTCCACAAAGAAATATTTACCATTAACAACTACATGTTATCATTCAGTATTATCTATTGAAAGGTACTGTTTTATATTCTTTCAAAATATTCAAAAAATAAAAACATACATCTGAAGGTCCGACTACATCGCCATCAAGTTAGGAGATTTATTGTTCCTCAAAATGAAAAAAACGGGCCAAATTCAAATAAATAATTGTAGAGAGATAAAAATTTCATTTTGGGGTATTTCAAAATATTAGCTTGATGGGCATGTGACGATACCCCTTTATTGTTTTTCAGACTTCGCTTGTTCTAGAATGTATGCTTCTTCTTGTTCCGGTGTCGCTAATTCGTATGCTTTACCAGTGCTGTTATTTTCCCATTCCCATAATAAATTATGCTCCTCAACCGATTGAGAGAAATCGCCTTCATACCAACGAACCAAAATCTTGAGGTACTGTTCTTTATGTTGTAAGGTTCCACTATTACTTTCATCAATCGCTCGACGAACTTTTTCGATGTTTTCTGGAGTCATTTTGATAAATCCTTGCTTTTCGTGAGATAATACTTTTTGATGAGTCATTTTGTGCATTGCATTGATTATATGACGATCAGAATTGAGGTCAAGTATTACCTCTTCCCCTTTAATTCTCTCAGTCTGCTTTTCCTTAACGTCTGAACCTGCATACGTACCGGCTTTGTAACCAGTAAAAATACCAACTGCTATAGCAATAACTAAGGTTGATGTGATTTTAATCCACTTTTTCAAACCTCTTATCCCCCTTTTATTGAAGTGTACCATAAAAGAAGAACTGTATACCCATATCTATCTGTGAGGTCTACATAACGCATCATTATCAGTAGTCAACGATGCATACGTCCTGGGGGTAATTAAAAATCTTAGCTTGATGGGCATGTATGGTGACCCCTTAATGTCAAAAAGTGTACCTTTTGTAAAAACAAAGCACTTAACATTATCACCTGTCCATTTATTCAGCAAATCTTTGGCTTCGTCTTTTCTTAACTCCATATCATAACTTTGCTTACCTACATTTAATTCCTTTTCTACTGTAGCCTTGGAATAAAGTTTGATTAAATTAACTTAATAAACCTTGATAAAAGAGCAAATAGAAAAAACATATTTTGAAAAAAAAGATTGATTAAAACACGCTTTTTCTATATTCAATTGAAGCATCCATTTATAAATAAGTTTGATAATTTTTGTGATCCTTGCTCAATTAAAGCGCCCGATTGCTGAAAATCAAGAATGCGATAGGACCGGAAAAATCGTTATTTTTTTAGGGACATATTTACCGCTTCACGTGCATGTATATAAGTTGTGTCAAATAGAGGAACATCGGAATCCTCCGGTTTAATTAATAATCCAATTTCTGTACAACCTAATATAATTCCTTCAGCTCCGGATTCAATTAAACCTTGGATAACTTTTTTATAATAATCCCTTGATCCCTGATGAACCTTACCCAAACACAACTCATCATAAATAACCTTGTTCACAATCTCTCGCTCATTGTCATTTGGCACAATCACGTTTATACCGTTGGACTCTAAACGTGATTTGTAAAAGTCTTGTTCCATCGTGTACTTTGTGCCAAGTAATCCTATAGAACTAATTCCTTGTTCTTTAATTTGCGTTGTTGTAGCATCAGCTATATGCAAAAGGGGGATATTGATTTTTGATTGTACATCATCTAAAACCTTGTGCATAGTATTGGTACAAATGACAATAAAGTCAGCTCCCCCTTTTTCCAAGGAAAGTGCAACATCACCCAAGACTTCACCGGCTTTTTTCCAATCACCGTTTGACTGAAAACGTTCAATTTCTTCAAAATCAACACTGTATAAAAGACATTTTGCCGAGTGTAGCCCTCCTAATCTTCTTTTCACCTCTTCGTTAATAATCCGATAATATTCAACAGAAGATTCCCAGCTCATTCCACCAATAAGACCTATGACTTTCATGTTTAATCCCCACCATTACTTTTTTGTTATTTGTCCTTAAGATTAACTTCGACTTCTTATAAAAAAATCACTTTCTTTATTCCACAAAATGGCCCTTTAGTGGAGTAACTTTATTGCTACTCAACAGTTCCTTAATCCGCCTTTCAGTTCAGATCTTCTTTTCACTATCCCCCCCCTTTAGATAACCAGATCCAAAGGAGCAAAACATCGCGTCTTTTTTATAAACACCGTGACTTTATTTAAAAGCAACACATTGAGAAATTGGGGTTTTTTCATTACTTCATTATTGCTGAAGTTGTTTAGGCGAAATCTATTTCGTCTTTAATTTCATTTTTTTGGTGAAAACAAGCAATAATCCAAACAAATAATAAATGATACTTACCGTTATAATACTATAAACAAATACCGGAATCGTTGTTGGGGCCCATACTTTAACAAATACCCAAGGCAATCCCGAAATTTTCGGGAACATGATTGTAAGTGTCAATATTGCAGCTACAATCAACGTATGAATGGATAATAGCAAGCCTCTCTTTACATTTAATGATGTCCTAATTCGTTGTTTTCGAACAAGCTTCCTCATTATTCTTAGCGATAGTAAAATAAAAAATAAACAAAAACAGCCAACTACAATACACAAAATGGTTAAAAATCTATCCAACTTTTGATACTTATCGGAATGATTATTAGTAACGTCGTTTCCCTCCCATAGATCCATCACACCTTGACCTATGGCTGTTGTAAAGCTTGTATTCATATTTGACAGAATTGCTATTCCTAATTGTTCATCGGGCTGCATGATGAAATATGAGGTAAATGTTGGATTCTCTCCGGCATGGAAAATATATTGTTTTTCGTTTTTTTTCATAACTGCCCATCCGCTGGCATAGTAGGTGTCTTTATCCAAAGGCTCCACTGACTGATCAGGGATATGCGATTCTTGAATGAGTTGCTTGTCGATCGCATTGCTTGAATCATTTCCTAATTGTAATTTCATCCATTTTGCTATGTCATTCGTATTGCTGATTAGATATCCCGCTGGTATGTTCCCTCGATAAATGGGCGGCGTGTAAGACTGCTCTTGCACAAATCCTATCTTATAACCAGAAGCCATCTCAGTGGACTGAACTTGATGCAGCCCAACGAACGAGTCTTTCATACCAATCGGCTCTAATATCTGCTTTTTCATATATATATCATAGGGCTGCTTCGTTACGTTCTCGATAACGAGTCCTAATACATCATAATTGAGTGTTGCGTATTCATGTGAGCTGCCTGGCTGCCGATCTAATTGCTGCTTCAGCAATGTTCTTACATTCAACTCAAGGGCGTTATCTGCGTTACTTTCAGGAATTTGAGTTATAGAATTAGTAGCTATTCCGCTGGTATGATGAAGTAGCTGATTCAAAGTAATCGTCTGCGGCTCTCCATTATATTTTAACTCTAACCATGGGATATATTTCCGGACATCATCTGATCGTTTTAACAGCCCTTCTTTTTCCAATTGCAGAATGGCTAGACCTGTAAATGCTTTCGTTGTAGATCCGATTTCAAATAATGTATTAGAGGTCACAGGTGTTTTCGTCTTTACATCAGCGTACCCAAAGCCTTTTTGATATACCGTTTTCCCCTTTTCTACAATAACTACCGATAACCCTGGAATCTTACTAATGCTTCTTTGCTCTTCAACAAACTTTTCGATTTTTTGAATATTTTCACTTGATTCGGCGTTAGCTATTTTGGGTGTGAAGCTACTAACCGCCAGAATCATAGCAATCATTAATAAACAAATTTTTACTGATGTTTTCATAACCGATTCCCCTTGTTTAAATTTATACCTTTCATGTAGCGATTGCAGGCCACAAGAAAATAAATCGTTTGCATTGCCATGTAAATGCCGATGATGACGAACGAATAGATCCAATTGGATACCATAAGCAAGTTATTTAATGCTTTAAGTGCGACCAGCGTATGTATGATGCCGACAAGGCATGGCGCGAAGAAAAGAATTCCGACCTGCATAAAGACTATTTTCCAAAGTTCGGCTTGCGTCATACCTATTCTGGTCAGTGCCTTATACTGCGCCTGATCCTCCTGCAACTTCGTAAACAATTTGAAGTAAATCATACTACCGGATGCAATAAAGAACAGTAAACTAATAAACAATCCAATAAACATCGTCAGAGAAATGACCCCTTGGGGATCCTCATACTGCGTCTTTACATTGTCCAACTGTAATGCAAGCCCCAACATATATATCGTCCCAGATGCCGTTAAAATAACTGCACTCAGAATCGACACGACAAACAGCATTCGCGCATTTTCCTTCAGCTTAAGACCTAGCTGGGCGAATACGATCAAATTCGTTCGATTATAATAGACCCTTGTAGAACTTTTAATAAATCTTAGCAGCAATACACTGAACTGTGTGAATAAAAGATAAGTTCCAGTTATCGCCGTAATCAAGATTATTAGCGCAAGCTTATTGAAATTCGTTGCATTTAACATTAAAGCCATACTATAAGAAGCTGCTAAACACACGATTGCAAGCAAAGCAAGCCATGGTGAATAAACAATCTGCTCCTCTGAGCTGCCTGCTTCCTTAAGTAATTCAACAATTTCTGTACGTCCCACGCGCATGGCCGTCCCGATGGATATAAGTGAGAACAACATAAAAAAGCTCCCAGCGGTCAACCATAGTGCATGAGGCGGTATAGCAACGGCAATGGAATCTTTCATGCTAAGCAATACAGCGAGAGACATAAAGAATGGCTTGCTGAATAATACCCCCAGGCTGATACCAGCAACAATCGCCATAACTGCGATAATTGTGTTTTCATACACGATAAGTCTGCGAAGCTGTACACGAGTCATCCCAAACATATATAGAATGCCGAATTCCTTACTCCTTGATTTTAAAAACGTGGAATTAGAATAAAACACGAACCAAAACGAGAAAATAACAATGATGTATTGGCAAAGCACCATACTCAGTCTTACTTTTGAAGTTCCTATCATCTGACTACTTGTCAAGCTAGGATGAGCAACAAATGCTGCATACATATAGAAGATCATTACAGAGAATACGCTGCTCATAAAAAACGCGCTGTATGACCGCCAGTTACTGCGAATACTGCTAAACGCGAGCGAACGGAGCGTCATTAAAATTCCCTCCCAGCACGCTCAGTGCGTCTAATATTTGTTGAAAAAATGCTTGCCGGTTCGAGCCACGTCGAATTTCCGAGAAGATTCTTCCGTCTTTAATGAACACGATTCGCTGACAATAGCTCGCTGTGAATGGATCGTGAGTCACCATTAAAACAGTTGCCTTTAATCTTTCGTTCAACTCCTTTAGCGACTCCATCACATCCATCGCCGACTTCGAATCAAGGTTACCTGTCAGTTCATCAGCGAACAATAACGACGGTTCGTTAATTAGGCCGCGAGCAATAGCCGCGCGTTGCTTCTGTCCGCCTGACACTTCATATGTACGTTTGTTCAAAACATTACTAATCTGCAGCCATTCAGTAAGCTGATTCAGCTTTTTCTCAATCAACTTGGGATCAGTCCCTTCCAACACAAGCGGTAAAATAATGTTTTCCTTAATGGTCAGAGAATCCAGTAGATTAAAATCCTGAAAGATGAAGCCAAGTTCTCGCCTTCTGAAAAGTGCTAATTCTTTATCATTGAGCTTATTCGGATTAATACCGTTTATTTCAATATGACCAGATGTTGGACGATCCATTGCTGCAAGCAGATTAAGCAACGTTGTTTTTCCGCTTCCCGAGGGACCCATAACACCAACAAATTCACCATATTCTATCTGTAGGTCAAGGTCGTTTAATGCTGTACATACAACATTCCCTTTGGAACTGTAAATTTTATTAAGTCCCTGTGCTTTAAGTACACTCATCGTTCAATCTCCCTCCTCCCTTTTTAGTTTGTATGTCTTAACAACATTTAGTATAGCGGGCAATAAGTGCCGAAACCATCGATTTATATAACAAAAATCACACTACGAACATGACAAATTTGTCACAAATGATTCATTTTCTTTCCTGCTTTGCAGCCAAGAAGGTGTATCCCATGGGATTGAAAGGTAATCGTAAACGTCGTACCGTTACCAAACTCCGATGATACGGACAGTTCATGACCAATTCTGCTGCACACTTGCTTTGCCAAATACAGTCCCATTCCCGTCGATTCCCCTACAGATCGTCCGTTCTCACCAGTGAAGAAAGGATCAAATACTCGTGGGATATCGTGTGGTGCTATACCGCATCCTTCATCTGTGATGCTAAGTTTGCTGCAAGTGTCTGCATTTTGCTCCAAATGGAAGATAAGATTTTTCACACCTTTCTTGTTCTTGCAGTATTTAATCGCATTGCTGACAATTTGATTGAGTACGACCGTCATCCACTTCTCATCTGTTTCTGCCCACAACTCACCATGAATTTGAGGTATGACGTTATGACGGATACAAAGACGTTTGTGTGCAATCAGAACATCACGTATTACGTGATGAAGCGACGTTTTTTTAAGATGAAGATCCATTTCAAATTTTTCGAGGCGGGCAGTATTGAGCAACATTTCCAGACCTCTCGACATTCGATCCGCTTCTTCATGTAGGCTGAGGGTGAGCTCTTTTAGCTCCTTCTCTGAAGATGGTATCTCTTTCGTGGTCTCTTGCAAGAGCAGATCGATAACGGATAAAGGTGTCTTCATATGATGCACCCACTGCAATACAAAATGATTATGAAGCTCTTGCTGACGGCGATATGTGCCTAACTTATTCAAATAAACGCTCATTTGCTGATCCAACAAGCGCGCCACTAGCTGTTGCTCCTCAGTCACAGCAGATTGTACGATTGCTTCAACGTGTAATTTATCAGACCGTTCAATCGCATTTCTAAGCTGTTTATAATACTCACGTTGCCGAATATAGTCAACAGCTAGTCCAAGTATTAAAAAGAACACAGCTGCAGCCACAAAATAATAAATCGAGCTTGTATCCATCAATCCAGGATAACGCGCGTTTTCCAAAAGCATTAAACACACACCCGTACTAATAATAAGGAATCCGGATAATATATAAATTAGCCGATCACGAAGGAACAATACTGCCGATAGCAATCTCATAAACTCATCTTTCCCTGCTCGGCGTCGAGAATCAATTTATAACCCATACCACGTACCGTCGTGATCGCATTTGGCAATCCTAGCGCCTCGAGCTTCTTCCGCAATCTTCCTATATTGACGGTCAATGTGTTATCATCCATAAATTGCGCATTATCCCATAATGTCCCCAGGAGCTGATCCCTTGAGACAGTTCTTCCGTACTGTTGCATAAAGCATTCAGCTAACAACTGTTCATTCTTCGTAATCTCGGTTTTTCGCTTTTGCCATACAAGTTCATTACGGCTAAGATTCAATCGCAAGCCTTGTACGTTTAACTCGTTTTCAGGCGACGGGGCAAGACCGGTTGATACCGAATAATCTCCGTAAACTCTCCTTAGTACACTTTTTACCTTCGCGATTAAAAGATCTAAATGAATCGGCTTTGTGATGTAATCATCACCACCGTTTTCTATGGCCAACACCTGATCCATCTCACCCGCACGAGCGGATATGAAAATAATTGGTAAGTTAGACTTTTTACGTATTTGTCTACACCAATAATAGCCGTCAAAGTATGGCAAGTTAATATCAAGCATGATCAAATGCGGCTCGTACACTTCAAGTTCCGGTATGATGTCGCGAAACTCTGATGCGCATGATGCATCAAATCCGTATTTTTTCATATTCCTCTTTAAGACAGCGCTAATTTTACTATCATCCTCCACAATAAATATCCGGTACATACGATGCCTCCTACTTTTTAGGTATATCTCCATTATTCTTGAGAATTTAAGGGATGTCTATCGAATAGTTCTTGGTCTCTTACATATCTAGATTTCTTCCACATTTTTAGCGAATCAAGTAAACTCATTATTCCAAAAGCGAAAAGATTATCTCTCCACAGTTATCTATGACAGTTCTATTTTATTCATTTTGGGGTAGTTGCTTTTCTTAAATTGACATTCTCTTCTTTATTCCCTATAAGCTATTCATTTTTTCTATCGAAAATACTATTATAGGTTTTATTTACTAACTCTAAGGTGTTTCTTATAAAACCTTGATAAGGCGTTTGGGGTAGCGAATCTATTTTACTAGCTGCTCTCTGCGCATAGATAAGTGCTTCCTCTATTCTTCCTAGTTGTAAAAGACAATGTGCTCTATATGCATCTGCAGTATAGAGAATACATAATTCAAGTGGGTAAATAGTCGTATTTGGCATCTTAAATTGTTCAAATGCTTCAAGGGCTTCTTTTACATGTCCTTTTCCTAATAATACTTTACCTTTTTCAAGATAATAAAAGTCACTTCCGAGATTCCCCTTTACTAGGGTAGCAAACCTATCTAAGTAATAAAGGGCCTGTTCATAATCCTCTGATGTTTGATTATGATAATGTGCTTGAAGTAACAGTGTAAAAGCTAGGGATTCATCATTTTCACTAAAAACAGCAAACTGTTCTGACTTCTTGATAAAATAAGCATAATCATTTTCATTGTTATGAAGAAGAGCTTGAAACGCTGCAATTCGGAAAATATTATCCATCTTATAAAAGACCCTTTTTCTCTTAGATAGTTCAATTAGCTGATTAAGCTTACTTTTTCCTGACTTATAGTCACCTATCCCGAATAGTAAGACCATTTCAACGTAATTCGCTTCTATTTCAACGACCATATCAATTACTGTTGCTTTTTCATGATACTCCTTTCTTACATTTCGTAACATTATCAGAGCATCATGGTAACCCTCTTCTTTTGCACGGTATTCTACCAAATGTACTTTAGCAGCAACGCAGTGGCTATAAAGGGATAACCGCTCATAGATTGCTACTGCTCGTTCTATCAGCATTTCCCCACGTTTTTTCTCGGATTTCATAACTGTTCTTCCGGAAATCTCCAATATCCTAGCAGATTCAAATGAAATGGGAAACTGTTGGTCCAACATGTCGTGTGTCAAACTAATTATCTGTTCATCATTATTTTTTTCAAACGCTTCCTCTACTTTATTAAATAAGTGTTTTAGCTCATCAGATGTAGGGCTCCCTAACAAATATTGAGGATCGCAGCCCAACTGGTGCGCGATAAATTTCAAACTATCCATCGAAGGGTTCGAATGCCCATTTTCAATCATGCTTAACATCCCTTTTGACATTTTATTACCAGCTAACTCTACAAGTGTCATACCTTTTTCTATCCTTAATTTATTTATTCGTTTTCCTAACTCATTCATTTTCAACATCCTTTGTAATTCAATCTACTAGTTCAATTATATTAAACTTTAGATTGAAAAGAAAATCAGTCCATGTTACGATAAGTTCAATTAAATTGAACTTGTTTAATTGGATTTTCAATGGATAAAAAGAAAAAGGGAGAATGGGATATGAGTGAACTTATTGAGAATGAAACAGGACAAAAATTAGATATAGGTGGTATTGAACTATACTATGAATTGTTAGGGGGAAATAATGAAGGTCTAACCCTAGTTTTTGATGCTGGATATGGAGCCACTTTAGAAAGCTGGAATCCTATTAAAGATGACATTTCAAAGTTCTCAAAAATGTTTATTTATGATAGAGCTGGTATTGGCAAAAGTGAAATGAATGAAAGACCTCGTCATAGTCAGCAAAGTGTCGAAAATCTACGTATATTACTTAATAAAGCAGGTATAAACCCTCCATATGTATTAGTCGGACATTCATTTGGAGGGTTAAATACAAGATTATTTGCAAGCACATATCCAGAGGAAGTAGTAGGAGTCGTTCTCTTAGACTCAACTCACGAGGATCAAAACAGAATATTGCCCTCTTTATTTACAAAAGAAGTTCAGGCGGCTTATTATAATCAATTTACTTTGGAAGGTTCTCTTAATGAAGTGGAAGAAAGTTTAGAACAAATTCGTACTTCTAAATCACTTGGAAACATTCCACTCATTGTTGTAACGGGGGGGCTGCAGCCTTTTCATACAGTGGAGTCTATGGCTACTTGGATGAAATTCCAGGGAGAGCTTGCTAACTTATCGACTAATAAAAAACATATTGTTGTTGAAGATGCTGGACACGCAATACATATTGATCAACCTCAAGTTGTTGTTGATGTAATAAGGGATATATTAGATATGGTAAAGAATAATAATAAACACTCTACTCTGTAATAATTTGTTATAACTTAAAATTCATGTTGGTGAATCATTATTACGTGCATTAATAGTTTAGTTTATATTCAAGTTAGGTATCCTCTTATATTGGGTGTGTCACTTGTGCAATAACGACACATTTAATATAAGAAACGGTACTATTTTTTCATCCCAAAGGAGATTCTAGGATATGTTTTTCCCATTTTATTGGTGGTACCCTATCGCCATCACGCTAAGGTAGATTCATATCCATACTATAAAAATGTTATTCTTTTTGTAAAAATATAGAGAAAGGATGGCGTTTTTGTATGAATCTATCAATTCAAGATGAATTTCATTTGTTCGCTGAAGAACTACAGCGATATCTATCCCCACATATTCTTCAACAACTTGCACAAGAGACAGGCTTTGTAAAACGTAAAAGTAAGTATGGAGCACAAGATTTGGCTGCTTTATGTATTTGGATCAGTCAACATGTAGCAAGTAGTTCCCTTAATCGATTATGTAGTCAACTTTATGCAAATACAGCTACACTCATGAGTCCAGAAGGACTTAATCAACGTTTTAACCGATGCGCTGTTTTATTTCTACAGCGTGTATTTTCTCTTTTAGTCAAAAGCCAACTAAACGATTCTTCTCAAATTTCAAATCAATACACTACTTATTTTCAACGTATACGTATTTTAGATGCTACTATTTTTCAGGTCCCCAATCATTTGACTCCTATTTATCCTGGTTCAGGAGGATGTGCACAAACAGCTGGTATTAAGATTCAGCTAGAGTATGATTTACATAGTGGAAAATTCCTCAATTTTCAAATGGAACCAGGTAAAAATAATGATAAAACCTTTAGTACAGAGTGTTTAGATACCTTACGCCCAGGAGATTTATGTATTCGAGATTTAGGATACTTTTCTCTAAAAGATTTAGACCAGATGGATCAACGAGGTGTATTCTATGTTTCACGGTTGAAGTTAAATAATAGAGTATATGTGAAGAATGAATCTCCAGAATTCTTTCGGGATGGAACAGTAAAAAAGCAATCTTTATATGTTTTACTTAACCTTGAAGATATTATGCATCAGATAAAACCAGGAGATACTTATGAAATTCGAAATGCCTATATTGGACAACAAAAATTACCCTCGCAAGTTGTAATATACAGACTCACATCAACTCAAATTCATAAACGTAGGAAACAGCAAACTTATGTTGAAAAGAAAAAAGGAGTTACATACTCTGAAAAAAGTAAACGATTAACAGAAATCAATGTTTATATTACCAACATACCATGGGAAATTGTTCCGATGGAACAGGTTCATGATATCTACTCACTACGTTGGCAAATAGAGATTGTATTTAAAACATGGAAATCTCTTTTTGGTATCAATCATTGTCACAATATTAAGCGAGAGCGTCTAGAATGTCATCTTTATAGACAGTTAATCGCTATTTTTCTTTGTTCTTCCACTATGTTCAAAATGCGACAGCTGTTACTACAGAAAAAACAAAAAGAATTAAGTGAATATAAAGCAATTTATATGATTCAAGATCATCTGTACTTAGTATATGAAGCTATAAAACAAGACACCCAAGAATTATCAAAAATTTTTCTTCGTCTGTTTGACCTCTTACAGAAAAACGGACGGAAATCCCATCGATATGAGAAAAAGACAGTCTTTGATATTTTAGGTGTTGTTTATCAGTACACTGTATCCCGTCTAAAGCAGAAAACTGCATAAGCATTCCAAATACACCTTATCAAGGTTTATTTGGAATGCTTATTTTTAGAAACAAATAAACAAAATATCAAGCATGTAGGCAACATGAACAGAATTTCATAGGAAATCCAACCTTAGCTTGATGAGCATGGGGTTTTCTATTTTCTTAGCTTGATGGGTATGGGGCAGTACCCCACATCCATCAACTTAAGGTTTTAGACTATTTTTGAAGTTAAAAGCACGTTACTATTTTCTTATGTGAATGAGAAAGGGTGACGTGCTTTTTATGAATATGAATCAAAAACA
>Ga0209463_1000790_pt1 | contig 21848 bp, 24 predicted proteins | sample AgamicMgSfrz_FD_187169 | JGI IMG/M metagenome (GOLD analysis project Ga0209463, IMG submission 187169) | Agave microbial communities from Guanajuato, Mexico - Mg.Sf.rz (SPAdes) (version 2) | ecosystem: Host-associated > Plants > Phyllosphere > Phylloplane/Leaf | place: Guanajuato, Mexico... | reverse complement strand
TTAGCGTACCACTGTGGATTTCCTTTTTTGGATGGTTAAAACTAATTTATCATTTTGTTTAAGATTAAATAAAAAAAGGGCTTCGGATTTTTCCGAAGTCCTTTTTGTATTAGATTAAAGGTATTGGAGGATCAATGCCAAGAACAGGCTTTCCGTCAACAGTCAGCCAAATATAATAGTGATCGAACTCTTTACCAGTAATTTTTTCTATTTTCGCAATGATTTTCTCTTGTACATCAAAAGATAGCTTTGCTGTTTGTTCACCAAGAGGAATATTCTTCATTCCTAATAAGTCAGCGATTTGTCTTGCTTGATCATAGGTTACTTCTACATACTTATCGTATTCAGGCAAATAAGCTGCTTCTGCAGGCTTTACTTGCAAGGAAACAATTAAAATAACGGCCAATAGGCTCCAAACTAGTTTTTTCATTTGGACTCTCCCTCTTATCATAATTCTGATATTTTATTTTTTAATGCTATAAAAGTATCGACCACTTGTGGATGATACATTGTACCTCTGTTCCTAAGAATTTCCTCGAAGGCTTCCTCCTTCGATTTCCCCTTTTTATAGACCCTATCTGTCGTCATAGCATCGAAGGAATCAACAACTGCAATAATTGCTGCTTCTATCGAAATTTCGTCTCCCTTTAACCCCTTTGGATAGCCCTTCCCATCATATCGTTCATGATGCTGCTCCACAATTTTTCCAATTTCACTTAAAAAGGGAATTTTTGTTTCTTCTAATAATTCTCGCCCAAATGTCGTATGCAGCTTCATAATTTCCCACTCATCATCAGTGAGTTTACTTGGCTTCTGTAAAATATTTAAAGGAACTTTGACCTTTCCGAGATCGTGGAAGAAGGAACCGAGGTTTAGGAGTGCTGTTTGTTTTGTATTCAGATTTAGTGCCTCACCAACAAGCATTGCATAAGTCTTTATTCTGTAGCAATGGTCATTTGTGTACCCATCTTTTTCTTCAATAGAGATAGCTAATTCCATTAAATCCTTTGAGAATTGACTATAATTATGAAAAACTGGCTGGCTTGTCACGTAGATAAATTCTGAATCCTCTTCAGCGTAGAAAAGAGTATATTCTTTAATTGGACTCTCATAAAATGATTTTCCTGCTTTAAGCTCTAAGGATTCATTATCTCTTTGATATACTAACTTGCCGGAAATAACAAAAACATACTCCAATCCGTCCCAGCCTTCTTCGGGTCCCATTGCCCAGCTCGAACCGGACTGCAGTTTATGGTGAATAACTTCAGTACCATCACCGGCTGCTAGTAATGAAATCCGTAAGCCTTTAAAAAGTACTGTTTCTATAAACTCTCCTTCATTTACTATTCCCACACTATTTCCCTCTCTCTTTTTACAATAGAAGCTAGTTTTCTAGACTCTAAGAATATACCTTATTTTATCTAAAATATAGTGTAATTGTAATAGGTAAAAGTCATTAAATTAGGTCTAATTGAGTAGTTTTTTCTAGTGGAAACAGAGTAAAATTATACAAATTAATGATAACAAACTAAAATAGGAAAAAATAGAGTAATTTTCTTTATTTTTACTAGAATAAACGGCTCATTCTTGACAGAGAGTAATTAATAATAGTATGATTATCTCGAATTCAAGATAAAATATATTTAAAATTTAAACGGTGGAGTTTGCCATGAATGGAGGAATAGCATGTTAACAATTGATCCAAGCACTCTTTCTGCGAAAGAGGTGTATAAGTTCTTTATCGGCAGCATTATTCCAAGACCGATTGCGTTTGTAACTTCTAAGGGAAGCGGTGGTGTTGTTAATGGGGCACCGTTCAGCTTTTTTAACATCGTATCTTCAGATCCGCCAATTTTATCTGTAGCAGTTCAAAGAAATGGCGGGAAAGAAAAGGATACTGCGAGAAATATTAAGGAATATAGTGAATTTGTTATTCATGTTTGTGATGAGGACAATATAGCAGCAATTAATGAAACTGCCGCAAACCTTCCGCCAGACGAAAGTGAGATTGAACTTGCAGGACTTTCAATTGCCGAAAGTGCTGTTGTGTCCGTCCCAGGGATTAAGGAAGCAAGAATCCGAATTGAGTGTAAATTGGAGAAGATTGTAGAGATTAAGGATGACAATGGTATAGCTACAGTGGATTTAATATTGGGCCGTGCTGTTTGTTTCCACATAGAAGATCATTTATATGAAAACGGCAGAATTAATCCGAAGCTTCTAAAGCCTGTCAGCAGACTTGCAGGAAATGATTACAGCAAGCTTGGAGATATGTTTACGATTAACAGACCAAAATAAAGCAAGGCTAACAATGCCTATAGACTAGGAGAAGAAGATGAAGCATATTTTTAAAAAAGGAATAGATGAGCAGTTGCCAACATTATTACTTTTACATGGAACTGGAGGAACAGAAAGTGATTTATTGCCGCTGGCAGACCTGATTAGCCCACAATCATCTGTGCTTAGCGTGCGGGGAAATGTGCTTGAAAATGGCATGCCTCGTTTCTTTCGTCGTTTAGCTGAGGGGATTTTTGATATTGAAGATTTGAAGGAGCGTACAAAAGAGCTGCATGACTTTTTAGACAGCAGTGCGGATCAGTACGGCTTTGATCGTAACAATATTATCGCAGTAGGCTATTCTAATGGAGCAAATATCGCAGCAAGCATTTTGTTTCAGTATGCTAACGGTTTGAAAGGTGCCATTTTACATCATCCGATGGTGCCCTTAAGAGGTGTTGCCCTGCCTGATCTTAAAGGAGTACCTGTATTTATTTCGGCAGGCACAAATGACCCAATCTGTTCTCGAAGTGAATCGGAGGAGCTGACAGCTCTTCTAGAAGGAGCAGGGGCAACTGTTAAGGTACACTGGGAAAATTACGGCCATCAATTGACAAGAACGGAAGTTGACGCAGCAGCTGCCTGGTTTAAGGCTATAAAATAAAAATATTGTCCATTAGAGGTGTTCACGATGATTAAAGTATTTACGAAATCAGATGGCCATTCAGCAAGTAACGAATGGGTAGAAAGCCATTTCAGCTTTTCATTTGGCAATTATTACGATCCGGAGAATGTTAATTTTGGGCCAATGCGTGTATTGAATGATGATATAATTCAGCCGAATAAAGGGTTTGGTATTCATCCGCACAGAGAAGCAGAGGTTGTATCAATCGCAATTGAAGGACAGTTGAAGCATGAAGACAGCTTAGGAAACAGCGGGGTTATCGAATTTGGACAGGTGCAACGCATGACTGCGGGAACTGGGATTCTCCATTCTGAAGTAAATCCGTCTGCAACCGAGCCAGGCAGATTTCTGCAGCTTTGGTTTTTTCCTGATACTAAACAGCTGCCTCCGTCCTATGAAGATGTAAATTTCGATATCAATCAGTTAACTAATCAATTATTGCCAGTGGTTGCTCCAACTGCAAGTGAAGGTGTAGCAATGATTCATCAAGATGCGACGATTTACTTATCAAAGCTGGAGCAAGGGAAAAACCTTGATTTCAACCAGGAAGATGGCAGAAAGATTCTGGTGTATGTAATAGAGGGCAGTGTTCTCTTAAACGATGAGCATAGTATTGGCAAACAGGATTCAGCTCGAATTACGGACATTGCTGCCTTACACTTAAAAGCGTCCGAAGACTGTTTGTTTATGCTGATTGATTTGCCAGGAGGAGAAAGTTAATATGCTGATGATTCGACATGCGATTGGAAGCAGACTGTTTCTGCAAACAGAGGATTACTCTGTCATTCGAGAGGAAGAAAACTGGGTCATTACTGCAGCTGCAAAAAAAGAGGAGCTGGAGAACTTAATAGCTTTCAAAGAAGAACTGAATTTATTCGTCGTTGGTGAGAATGAAAAAACTTGGTATTATTCTTCAGATGCTAGTATTAAGATAGTAGGTTCTGATAAAGTTCAAGTAACTGCAGATCATAAAACAGTTTATCCAGTATAAAGAAAAAACCCGAATGCAAAATGCATTTGGGTTTCTTCTTATCTGTAAATTTGATATACTTTTTAGTATTAATATTAGTTGTTGTTATTAGTGGAGTTGCCGCCTTTACGGCCAATTTCTTGGTAAAATTCTTTATCATGATTTTCGGAAGTGGCTTCTCCGCCTTTTTTCCCGATTTCTTGATAGAACTCTTTATCATGATTATCGGAAGTGGCCTCTCCGCCCTTTTTCCCGATTTCTTGATAAAATTCTTTATCATGGTTTTGGGAAGTGGTTTCTCCGCCCTTTTTCCCAATCTCTTGATAAAATTCTTTATCATGATTTTTGGAAGTAGCTTCTCCGCCTTTTTGTCCAATTTCTTGGTAAAATTCCTTATCGTGATTTTTAGAAGTTGCTTGTCCACCTTTTTTACCTGCTTCTTCACGACTCATTTTGTTGTTGTCTGCCATGTTTATCACTCCTTAAGAATTTTAGTTATTAAATTGTACATAGGTTATATAGCCGATTTCAGTTCATATAAACATTTTTGTCATTTTTTTTAATGAGGAAAAGTTTGGTAATAATAGTTAGTATTAAGAAACTTGATTATATAGATAAAGGTTTTGGCATAGCTTAATAAAAAGGGGAAATGGTTAAATACATGATTACAATTGATAAATTCATGGAAGTAGTTTCGAAAGCAGAACAGCTCGGGTGTAAGGTCGTTTTTGACTCAGAAAAGAAGATAAGCTTTAATGCGAATATGTATATAACGGTTCCTTTCTTCATTACATTGGAAAATACATATGCACTTGCACATGAGATTGGCCATGTAATGGATTATGTGAACGGTGATTTGGACTATGATAAATGGCTGAATGACTGGTCCTACAGAGTGAATGCGGAAATGAGCGCATGGGTGAATGCTTATAAGCTTCTCAATGAACTTGGTGTTTCTTTAGAGCACTGGCAAGGGCATGTGGACAGTAAATTAAGGAATTACTTTATATTACCTGAAGTTATTTAAATAGAAATATACAAAAAAGGCCTTATGCATGGGAACAGCATGCATAGGGCCTTTTTTGTATTTCTATATTTTGTTAATAAGTTAAGGATTAATTAAGGATTGTTCTCTAAACTAAAGGCTATTCCATTCGGATGTGACTATTAGAAGTCACGATTTATAAGAAAGGATGCGTGATTTTCATGACAAACGAGAAAGTAGATTATTCTATTGTAATTCCTGTTTTTAACGAGGAAGAGGTAATTGAACATACGTATGAACGACTTAAAACAGTGATGGAAAGTGCAGAGGGAAAGTATGAATTATTGTTTATCAATGATGGAAGCAGAGACAGGTCTGTAGAGATACTGCTGAATCTAAGTGAACGAGACAAGAGGATAAAAATCGTTGATTTTTCCAGAAACTTCGGTCATCAAATTGCCATTACAGCGGGAATGGACTATGCGTTAGGTGACGCCATTGTCATTATTGATGCAGATCTCCAGGATCCTCCTGAGCTCATTCTAGAAATGATCCAAAAATGGCGAGAAGGCTATGATGTGGTATATGCAAAACGTACTGCTAGAAAGGGAGAAACCTTCTTTAAGAAACAAACTGCGTCTGCCTTTTACAGGATATTGAGGGCAATGACAGAAATCGAAATCCCGATTGATACAGGGGATTTCCGTTTGATTGATCGCAAAGTGTGCAACCAAATGAAGAATATTCATGAAAAGAATCGCTTTGTAAGAGGACTTGTTAGTTGGGTCGGCTTCAAGCAGACAGCTGTTGAGTATGAAAGAGATGAGAGATTTGCTGGAGAGACAAAATATCCTTTAAAAAGGATGCTTAAATTATCATTGGACGGAATAACATCTTTTTCCTATAAACCATTGAAGTTAGCCAATTATTTAGGAGCCTCCTTATCAGTGATTGGCTTTGTCTACATGCTGATAGTACTCTATCAGAAACTTTTTACAACTACCACGGTTACAGGCTGGTCTTCCATTATTGTTATTCAGCTTTTCTTTAGCGGTATTACGCTTATGATGCTTGGTGTGATCGGCGAATATATTGGTCGCATATATGATGAAGCAAAAGACAGACCTCTTTATATCGTAAGAGACATTTATCAGCATGAATCAGCATCAGCATCAGCTTCTGCTAAAACGTATGTGATGAAATGACTAAGAATTGGCTTGTCTTTTTTAAATTTGGAGTTGTTGGTTCGTTAAATACAATTATTGACTTCATTGTTTATACGGTTTTAACAGCTGTTGGAATAAATTATCTTCTATCTCAAATCTTATCCTATTCATGTGGACTACTAAACAGTTACTTTGTAAACAGGAAATGGACATTCAAGCAGAAAGAAAAGGCTAGCCTAAAGGAATTTGGTCGTTTCCTTGCTGTAAATGTTGTCACATTATTACTGACATTGCTTTTACTCCACATCTTTTATAGAGAACTAGGCGTGAATTTGCTGTTGAGCAAACTTATAGTGACAGCCATTGGGACAATCTTCAATTTTATTGGAACGAGGTTACTTGTCTTTACTAAGGCAAACAAAAATGAAGCGATTCATTGAAAAATAATAGAATGGAGAAAGATATGAAAAATTGGACTAAAGGAAGAGTCGATATTCTTTTAATTGCTATATTGCTGTTTTCTGCAGGTTTAAACTTCTTTAACTTGCAGAATGCTGGTACGAACTCCTATTATTCTGTAGCTGTGAAAAGTATGTTGACTAGCTTCCATAACTTTTTCTTTGTTTCCTTTGATCCAGCTGGATTTATAACTGTCGATAAACCTCCAGTTGCTTTATGGATTCAAGCAATTTTTGCAAAGATTTTCGGTTTTAATGACTTTGTACTTCTACTGCCAGAGGCGTTGGCAGGTGTTATTTCTGTCTGGTTACTATACACGATGGTGAAGCCGAAATTCGGAAGGACAGCAGCGCTTATTTCCAGTCTGGTTTTAGCATGCTCGCCGATTTTTGTAGCTGTTGTCAGAACGAATAATGTGGACAGTATTTTGATTGTCACATTGATGACAGCGACTTGGGCATTAATGAAAGCAGTCGAGAAGCAGAAGCTTGGCTGGCTGTTATTAAGCTTTGCTCTTGTAGGTGTTGGCTTTAATGTGAAAATGCTACAGGCCTATATGGTTCTCCCGGCCTTTGCCTTCTATTATTTCTTTGCAACAAGAAAAATAAATATCTGGAAAAAGCTAATGCACTTAGCAGTATCCACTGTTTTGCTTATTATAATTTCATTGTCATGGGCACTTGCTGTCGATTTGACTCCTGAAAGTGAAAGGCCGTATATGGGCGGCAGTGAAACGAATTCAGTTCTGGAGCTTGCCTTTGGCTATAATGGTCTATCAAGATTAACCGGTCAAGATTCAGGCTTGGGAGTCGAAGGATCTGCACAGGCACCGCAGACTCAGACTGACGACACTAGTTCTTCAGCATCCAGCAGTACGAGCGAGGAAGATCCTCCAGCCATGCCTGGTAGTGGGCAGCAAGGAGATGGAGGAAGCTCCAGCCAATCCGGTATGTTTAATACAGGTGAAGCAGGACCGCTGCGTTTATTCCAAAGTGAGCTTTCTGGACAGATTAGCTGGCTGCTGCCATTCGTTTTATTTGCAATCATTGGTTTAGTTGTGTCTTTCTTAAAGACAAGAAAGTATACGATGCAGCACCATTTTGCAGTATTCTGGTTCTTCTGGCTTGCTCCTATGTTTGTTTTCTTCAGCATTGCACTATTTTACCATCATTACTATTTAAGCATGATGGGACCGGCGATAGCGGCTCTGGTTGGGATCGGGTTTTCGACATTATGGGATTTCTATAAAGAAGATAAAGGATGGGAAAGCTGGCTGTTGCCTGTTGGTATACTGATAACTTTCTTCTTTGAGGCCCTGATTGTTTATCAAAATAGCTCCTCAGTGTCTATTGTATGGATGTGGGTTGCCATCATTTTAGGTGTTGTCCTATTCATGCTATTAATTGCAGGAAAATCAAGTGCTTCCATTAAGGAAACGATTGCTGTTACAAGTATATTGGCACTATTGGTACTGCCGTTTTATTGGACAGTCATCACGATTACTAAGACTGGCAATGAGTCTACACCAACTGCAGGTCCAACAAGCGGCATGGGCGGACCAGGAGGCGGTGGGGGCATGCGTTCCTTCGGAGGAAATATGGAGCAGGGAGAGATAGAGATGCCAAGCGGAATGGCTCCAGGAAACATGCCAAGTAATTCTGGTGAAGCTCCATCTGATTTTCCAGCAGCTGGTGAGAATGACGACAGTAATAGCTTTACGGGCCGGACAGGTGGCGGTGGCGACATGGAAAGTGTCGACTCCGGTTTAATGTCTTATCTCGAAGATAATTATGATGGAGAGAAGTTCTTCCTTGCAGTACAGAGAGCTCAATCTGCTTACTCTATTATGTTGAACACAGACTATGCAGTAATGGCAATGGGTGGTTTCGGCGGCTCAGATCCTGCACCAACGAAAGAAGAGCTGGCAGAGATGGCTGAAGCAGGAGAAATCAAGTATTTCTTAGTTTCAGGCCAAGGAATGGGTGGCAATAGTGAAGTGACAGAGTGGATCCAAGAAAACTGTGTTGAGATACCTAGCAGCGAGTACTCATCCGATTCTAGCTCTAGCTCTGACAGTACTGCTTCTGGAGTTTTTGATAGAGGCATGGGGCAAACATTGTACGAATATCAACAATAGTATAGAGTAGAAGCGGTCCGCTAAAGCGAATCGCTTCTCTTTGAAGTTGGCAAAAAACATTGTGATAGTATTTATTTATATACAGGCTTATGTTATAAATAATGCTAATGAATCAGCCAGAAAATTGTGTCACATTAGAAGCTAAAGGAGATAAAAACCAATGAAATTACTAGTTGTGGAGGATAATAAACCTTTATTAGAATCCATAAAGGGGATATTAGAGAAGGAATACTCTGTTGATACGGCAGATAATGGAGAAGACGGCTTGTTTTATGCACAGCAAAACATCTATGATTTAATAGTACTGGATGTTATGCTTCCTTTTATAAATGGATTTGAAATCGTTCAAACGTTGCGAAAAGAAAAAGTCAATACGCCTGTATTGTTCTTAACAGCAAAGGATTCACTCGAGGACAGGGTTAAGGGGTTAGAGTTCGGCGGAGATGATTATTTAGTAAAGCCTTTTCAAGCTCCTGAGCTTGAGGCGAGAATCAAGGCACTGCTTAGAAGAAGCGGGGCATTAGATATTGATGAAGGTCTTAAGTATGAAGAAATTGTGCTGACAGGAAAGGAAAATGATGTGCTTGTCAAAGGAGTGCCAATTAAGTTAACCGTCAAACAATATGAGCTGCTCGAGTATTTAATTCAAAATACAGGAAAAATCCTGACAAAAGAACAGATATTTGACCGAATATGGGGTTTCGATTCTGATACCACCATTGCAATAGTAGAAGTGTTTATCCATCAACTACGGAAAAAATTAGAAGAATTTGCTTACCATAAAGATATTCAAACAGTACGAGGTGTTGGATATATTTTGAAACGAGTATAAGGGGATACCAAATGTTCCAGAAGACAAGAATTAAATTAACCTTCCTAAATTCACTTGTATTCATCTTATTGATGGTGGTCCTTGGTGTGATGATTTATCATTATACGGAAAAGCAAATATATAAGGATATCAATAGTTCATTGGAAGAAGCTGCGGAATCGGTCAACCATCTCGATCAAAGGGACAGTAGAGGACCAATGTCAGAGCCACCGCGGCAGATCTCGATTATCAAATGGACAGATGATAAAGAGATAGATGTCATCTCCCAGGATATCATGAACTATACGAGTGAATTTGTGGATTTCTATCCTGGGCAATACGATAAGATTGTGGAGAAACGAACAGTTAGCGGCTACAGCTACAATACGATTGCTGTAAAATTAAAGATGGCGGATGGATCAAAGGAAATAATTCAATTCATCCGCAGCATTGATCCAGAAAAGTCTATGCTGGACCGATTGATTATCATCATGACAGTAGGTGTGCTAGCGGGGAGTATATTCGCAATAGTGGCTGGTTATTTCCTTGCTGGGCGGGCGCTTGTACCGATTCAAAAATCATGGGAATCTCAACAGCAATTCGTTTCTGATGCATCCCATGAGTTAAGAACGCCTTTAGCTGTCATCCAATCAAGAACCGATCTGCTTTTTCAGTCACCTGATGCAACCATCCAGGAGAAGGCGATAGATATTTCAGTCATTTCAAAGGAGACACGAAGGCTGAATAAACTTGTCACCAATTTGCTGACACTTGCCAGAAGCGATTCCAACCAAATGGAAATTTCGAAGCAAGAATTTGCATTGGATATACTCATTCAGGAAGTGATTGACCAGTATGCAGATATAGCCGAGTTTCAAGGTAAAAGAATCTATACTGATACAAATTCACCAATCAAGCTAATTGGTGACAAGGAGCGGATTCATCAGCTGCTTGTCATACTAGTCGATAACAGTATGAAATTCACAGGTGAGGGGGGCGCTATTGCTATAAATGCCATAGCTAAAACCCACACAATTGAATTAGAGGTGAAAGACAACGGAATTGGAATACCAAAACAAGACATACCAAAAATTTTCAACCGTTTTTATCAAGTGGAGCAATCAAGAACAGATATGGAAGGCACAGGGCTAGGGTTGTCCATTGCCAAGTGGATAATCGAAAAGCATTCAGGCACTATCAAAGTTGATAGCGAACTGGAGAAAGGGACAAGATTTGAAATTACATTCCCAAAGCTTGGGCAGTAGCAAAAAAACATCCTCCGCTTATGGAGGATGTTTTTTTTTATTCGCTCAGATCCTTTGCAGTAAAGCCCTGTTTTTTCAGTAATGGACCTATGCTTGGATAATATGGCTGCTTATAAAAGTTGGCAACCCTGTTAGTCCAATTAGCTTGTTCACTGCCACGTTCTTGTAAGTATTGTTTAAATATTTCGTTATATTCCTTTAAAGCATCCGTTTGATCACTGTTATACGTTTCTTTATGAACATAGCTTTCTTTAGGAAGTCTTGGCTTAACACCAGGATCTTCATCTGGATAACCAATACATAAACCTGAGATAGGCAATACATATTTAGGAAGCTGTAAATATTCCACAACTTCTTGTGTATTTCTTCTTATTCCACCAATAGGAACTGTTCCTAACCCTAAGGATTCAGCAGCTGTGATGGCATTTGCTAAGGCAATTCCGGCATCGGTTGCTCCGACAAGCAGCATATCTGATTGATCAGCTGCACCAAAAGAAGTGTTTTCCAGGTTGGCCGCAAGCTCTGTTCGGTAGAAGTCCATGCAGAAAACTAAAAATATCGGTGCTTCCTTAATATGCTGCTGATTTCCGCAAAGCTCTGCTAATCTTTCCTTCCTTGCAGCGTCCTCTACTAATATGACTGTAACCTGCTGTCCATTTGCCCATGAAGGTGCAGATTGGGCAGAATCCAAAATCGCATCAACCATTTCTTGAGGAATTGGTTTGTTCTTATATTTTCGATAAGAACGATGCTGCTTTAAAGTCTCTATTACCTGATTCATTGTACAAAACCTCCCATAAGTTTTTAAGGTGTTGCGCTTTACATTTCAATACAGTATTGTAGCACAATTCGTATTAAATACTCACACACTTGCCTGATGAAATAAGAAAAGGCTAAAGGAATAAACCTTTAGCCTTTGTTTATTAAAGCAGTGATTCAGCACCATCTATATAAATTTCTGTTCCAGTTATATGGCTTGAGGCGTCAGAGCTTAGGAACTGGACCAAATCGGCTACCTGCTTTGGCTCGCCAGATTTTTGTGCAAGGGGCTGACTTCCTTCAGGATATTCTACTGGTATGGCAATTTCCTTTAATTTTTCTTCCTCTCGGAATGTGTTTTCTTCAATATTTGTATCAATCGCGCCAGGGCAAATGATATTTACTCTTATTTTATATTTGGCAAGCTCTAATGCGGCCATCTTGCCAAAGGCTACCTGGCCGGCTTTGGAAGTGCTGTATGCTGACATACCGAAACTGGAATATGTTCTGTTACCGTTAATACTGCTAGTGATAATAATGCTTCCGCCATTTTGTTTCATATGGGGAACAGCATATTTTAAAGTCAGGAATGTTCCTTTTAGATTGGTTTCCATTGTCATGTCCCAATCCTCTGCAGAGAGATGTTCTATCGGTGAGACTTTGCCATTAATTCCAGCATTCGCAAAAACGATATCAAGCCTACCCCATTTTTTAATGACGTAATCATATGCGGTACTCATAGAACAGGCATCAGAAATATTAGCTTCTAGAATGACAGCTTCCCCGCCAAGTTCTTTTATTTCCTTATCAACAGACTCTAAATTTTCAGGAATTAAGTCTAGTAATGCTACTTTAACTCCGCTTTTAACTAGAGAAATTGCGGCTGCATGGCCAATCCCTGATGCCGCTCCTGTAATTATTGCCACTTTGTTTGACATGTCACTCATAATAACTCCTCCTGTATGGTTGTATTTAAACAAATAAGAAATAATGCAGATAGCAGGTTACTTTCCTAATAGCCTTTTTTTATGGAATTAAAACCAATGCAGATTATACCTGCTTTTGATATTTTTCTGTAAAATAAAAGATAATGGAGAGGAGAGATAAGATGAAAGCAATGGTAATCGATTCATATGGTGCTGGGTCAGTATTTCGTGAAACAGAAATGGATAAACCTATCATCAAGAAAGGTACTGTACTTATTAAAGTAATGGCCTCAAGTATAAATCCTATTGATGTAAAAATTAGAGCAGGAGCAGTTCCTGCGGCATCCCCAGAGTTGCCAGCAGTGCTTCATGGCGATGTAGCAGGAATTATAGAAGAAGTTGGAGAAGGTGTTGATAACTTTAAAGCTGGAGATGAAGTTTTTGGATGTGCCGGCGGTTTTAAAGGAACTGGCGGAGCATTAGCTGAATATATGCTTGCAGATGCCAGGTTATTAGCACATAAACCAAAAAATATCACAATGAAACAAGCTGCCATCCTTCCACTAGTAAGCATTACTGCTTGGGATGCACTCTTTGAGAAAGGAAATGTATCTGCTGGACAAAAGGTATTGATTCATGGCGGAACAGGAGGTGTCGGTCATGTTGCCATCCAGCTTGCAAAATGGAAGGGAGCAGAGGTCTTTACAACTGTTTCTTCTGATGAAAAAGCAAAAATAGCAATATCATTAGGAGCAGATACAGTTATCAATTATAAGTTAGAAACAGTAGAAGAGTATGTTGAAAAATATACACAAGGAAACGGGTTTCAAACTGTCTTTGACACGGTTGGCGGGTCGAATTTGGATAAATCCTTCCAAGCAGCAGCTGTTCATGGTACAGTTCTCGCCATTGCGGCAAGATCCACCCATGATCTCTCACCGATGCATGCAAAAGGTCTATCCTTACACGTTACCTTTATGCTGTTGAAAATAATAGATGAAGCATCTAGGAAAGAACATGGAACCATTCTTCAAAAAATCGCAGAGATTGTAGAGGAAGGAAAGCTTAAGCCACTATTGGACAATAGGGATTTCTTATTTACTGAGGCAGACAGCGCCCATGAATATTTAGAATCGGGAAAGGCAACAGGCAAAATTTCATTGATAAACAGCTGGAAGTGATGGTAAGGCAATATGGCTTTAGGTAACTTTGAAGCCATATTGCTTTATTTATCATTCAAAAAAATTCAGGCTTTTTACTCAAATGGGATTTTTCATAGTAAAATAAGAAGAAAACTTAAATTGGGGAAACATCACTAATCATGAAAATAAATACTACATCTTTGATTACAATTTTGAAGATAGCTAATTTGCTTTTGGACAAGCGTAATCATCTGAAAATACAGCAGGCGGTTTGGAACAGGAGGGATTTAAGATGGAATTTATTTTATTGATGATGGTAGCAATTATACCTCTCATTATATCCCTGACTGTTCTATTTTTCTCAAAAACGAGACTGGCTATAGCACTTTCCTTCTTTTTAGGGATGTTATCCTTTTGGCAGATGGATGTTGCCATACTTTATGCGGAAGATGTACTTACACTTAAATGGATAGATATTCTGTTTCGCTTTTTTAGAAGCGGTTCTATTTTCATCATGCCGGTAATGTACTATTTCTCCTTTTACTTAGTACGGAAAAATAAGGAGTTAAGGAAATACAGATGGCTTTTAAATAAAGGGATTCTTACCTTTTTCATCCTTTATACGTTAGTTGTCTATATTGTTAACTTCACTAATTTTGGTATTATGTCATATGCATGGAATGATGCTAAGCTGTTAGCACCATCTCATTTGCTGCCGGTGTATGGAATAGGCAATATCCTATTCATGTTCAACATAGTTATCGGCTATCTTAATACATTTCTGTTACTGTTTATTACGACAAAGGTTCATGATACTGGAGATAAAAGATTCTATATTAAGTTGGTAACTGCTGCCCTTCTTATATTCATTAACGGCAACTTAAGCGGTTTTACTTTCATTCCGCTGTATTATTCTAGTTTTAATTCTATTTTTGCTGCAATCATATTATTTATTGGGTTTTTTCAGATGCAATCATACAGAATTAATACAGCAAACGGAGAATTGCGGAAGCAGAGCGAACAGCTTGAAGCAATTATGAATTTAAACCCGAATTATCTGCTAGTAATAGATGGGTATACAATCATTAAAATAAATGACTCATTATGTAAGCTATTGAAAAAGGACGACAGTGATTTGCTTGGTAAACCGATTTCTAAAATATTGCAAGAAATCAGCATGGAAACATTAAAGCCACAGAAATATATGGATGTTAATGGGAAGGTCCATTATATATTATGGGACAGGAAAGAACTTTACTATAATAATGAAAATAAACGAACCATTTATTTTGGAATGGATATAACAGAACAAAAAAGAAGCGAACAGTTAATCATCTCCTCTGAAAAGCTGAAAGTAGTTGGAGAAATGGCTGCAAGTGTTGCTCATGAAATTAGAAACCCATTAACTACAATAAGAGGTTTTATCCAGCTTTTAAAAGAAAAAAGCGATAAAACAGGCTTTGAAGATATACTACTGGAAGAAATAGACCGAATTAATCATGTTTTAAAGGAATTGCTTATTCTTGGTAAGCCTGAAGCTAAAGCAGTTGTTAAAAATGAATCGTTAATGATTCTTCCGAGTGATGAATTGCAAAATATAAAGCTTTTGTTTCAGGCATTAGCAATTGAACAGAACAAGGAAATTATTTTAGAAGACAGACAAGATGCATCTGCCATTATTTCGATGGGAAAATCACATTTTAAGCAGGTAATCATCAATATTCTGAAAAACAGTCTTGAAGCTATCCATGGGGGAAGCGGGAAAGTCAAGATGATCATTGATAGTAAAAAGGATGTTGTCCGAGTCCGAGTTATAGATAATGGAGATGGCATCAACAAGGAGTTGCTCAATCAGATTTGGGAACCTTATTATACAAGTAAGGAGAAAGGTAATGGCATTGGCTTAACCGTATGCAATAGGCTAATGCAGGAAAACAACGGGCGAATGTCTGTTAAAAGCAAAGAGGGCTGGGGAACATGTGTGACAATTACACTCCCGAATATAAGTTGAGAAAGGAAAAACATTCGATGTTTTTCCTTTTTTGCTATGCTTTTATGTATAAGCAGATAACCTTAAAGCCCCCTGTAAAATGTGGAGGATTAAATACAATTAACATATTTCTCTTGTGCATAAAAAAACAAGAAATAAACAAAATACTATAGTATTTTAAATTACAGGAGGAAAAAACATGACAAATAATCGTCCAAACCCAGATAACAGATTAGATAATGTAGAGAAATTACAAGATATGATTGAAAATACATTAGACAATATTGAAAAGTCTGAAGAGACAATTGCATTTGCAGGATCAGATGAAAAAGCTAACATAGAAGCTAAAAACAAAAGAAGAGAAGAATCGATCAATGCATTTAGAGAAGAAGTAAAAGATGAGGCTGCGGATCGAGAAAACGGTTATCAATAAGTTTTGACCTTTTGACCTCTATTCATTTAGAGGTCTAATTTTTGCTTTTCATCAGGAGGATTTTACGAGCTAAGAGAGAATATTAGTGATTATCATGGGAAGAAGGAGTGGGAAAATGATTAAATCAATGTACCCTTATTTTGTTTTTAATGGAAATGGAAAAGAAGCCGTTGAATTTTATAAAAATGCTCTAAATGCAGAAGTAATAAGTGTCCAGCTTTTTGGAGACATGCCGCCAAACCCTGAGATGCCTATACCGGAAGAGGCAAAAGAACGCGTGTTAAATGCACAGTTGAAAGTTGGCAATACGGATTTAATGCTTTCCGATACATTTCCAGGCATGCCATACACAATTGGCTCCCATATCACTACTGCTATCATCTTGACAGATTCTGAGGATACAGAAAAAGTATTTGCTGCTTTACAAGAGGGTGGCAAAGTAAAAATGCCTCTGCAGGAAACATTCTGGAGCCCTTTATATGGACAAGTTGAAGATAAATATGGATTCGAATGGCAAGTTTCCACAGAAGGGAAACTCACAAACAGCTAATAATCTATCCGTTTAAAGACATCAGCAATAGCATGCGCTAGCAGCTGATGTCTTATTTTAATCCTGAGCTTTCCAATTGCCATCTTTATCTTTATAGTACTTATTTTTAACAGCGCTCCAAGCAACTTTAAAGGCAGTTTCTTCCTTCTTATATTCTATTAAGGAAGCATTAAATGCTTCTTTGAAAATCTCCTGAGCATGATAAGGCAGGTTATTCTGGACTGCTTCTGGCAGCTCTTTCACATTTTTATAAGGCATATTAAACCTCCTGTTACCCTTTTATTAATGTTTCTGCACCATCTACATAAATTTCCGTTCCTGTAAGATGAGAGGCTTCATCTGATGCCAAGAAGAGAAATAAATTTGCGACTTCTTCTGGTTTTCCTCCACCTGATTTCAAAGGGATTTCCTCTTCAGGTGCGCCAAATGGAAACTCTATCTCATCAGGATGATTGGATTCTTTAATTGATTCAAAGATATTTGTATCAATCGTCCCCGGACAAATGGCATTAACGCGAATTTTATATGGTGCTAACTCAATTGCAGCCATTTTAGCAAAGGCTGCAATAGCTGCTTTAGAAGTACTGTAGGCGGAAAAACCCTTTTGCGCAAATCGGCGGTTACCACTAACAGAACTAATAACTGTAATTGTCCCTCCATTACTTTTCATATATGGAATTGCTTGCTTAACGGTCTCAAATGTCCCAACAACATTGTTATGAATGGTATTAGCCCAATCCTTTGTTGAAAAATGCTCGATTGGTGATAACGTTCCGACAATACCAGCATTTGCAAGGAGAGTAGTGATTTTTCCCCATCTGTTCGAGGTTTCTTTCATTGCGTTTGCCACCTGTTCTTCGTCGGCTATATTTACTTGAAAGAAGATACCTTCGCCGCCCAGCTCTGCAATCTCGTTTATGGCCGCATTACCCCTTTCTTGATTCGTGTCGAGAATGCTGATTTTTGCCCCTTCTCTTGCTAAACGAAGGGCAGATGCTTTGCCAATACCAGAGGCACCGCCTGTTATGACAGCTACTTTATTTTTCATACGGTTCATTTTCTGTCATCTCCTATTCCTCTTTTAGTATTTTTCTTTTTTCCAAATACCCTTTTCCATAAGGAATATGCATAAAAAAACCCCTTCTCCAATGGAGAAGGGGAGTATTTCTTATGACAGACGATTGCTGTAATCCTCAAACTTAAATTGTCTTACAACTTTAAGACCTTCTTCTTCGTTAAAGGAAGCAATAGAAGGGAGGTTTACACCATTAAACATATGATTTTTTACCATTGTATAATGGGCCATATCACAAAATACGATTTTATCGCCAGGCTTTAGCGGCTCTTTAAAGGAGTAGTCACCGATGACGTCTCCAGAAAGGCAAGTCATTCCGCCAAGTCTGTATGTGTACTCATTTTCACCAGGCAAGCCGGCACCGATGATATTAGGTCTGTATGGCATTTCCAAAACATCAGGCATGTGACATGTTGCTGACGTATCAAGGATAGCTATATCCATGCCATTTTTCATAACATCGAGCACAGTACTTACCAAGTATCCAGTATTTAAGGCAATTGCTTCACCAGGCTCTAGATAGACTTCGACATCATATTTCTCTTTCAAGTAAAGAATACATTCAATTAATGTTTCGATATCATAATCTGGTCTTGTAATATGATGACCGCCGCCAAGATTCAGCCACTTGACCTTTTTAATGTGTTCGCCAAACTTCTCGTCAACTATTTTAAGAGTTCTCTTTAAAGTGTCAGAGTTTTGCTCACACATTGTGTGAAAGTGAAGACCGTCAATTTCATCAAGACGATTCGCATCGAAGTTATCCAATGTAACACCAAATCTTGAGTAAGGTGCACAAGGGTTATAGAGTTCAGTTTCAATCTCAGAGTACTCTGGATTGATGCGAATTCCCACGTCAATTTTTTTGTCAGCATTTCTAACTTTGTCCTTAAAACGGTCCCATTGTGCAAAGGAATTGAAGACAATATGGTCCGTGTATGACATCAGTTCATCAAACTCGCTGTCCACATATGCTGGTGCATAGGAATGAACTTCTTTTCCCATTTTTTCATAACCTAATCTAGCTTCAAATAATGAGCTAGAAGTTACTCCTGTTAGGTATTTTGAAACAAGGGGAAAAACAGAGTGCATGGAAAATCCTTTTAATGCAAGGAGAATTTTAGCACCTGTTCTTTCTTGAACATAGTTCAATGTCTCCAAATTTTTCTGAAGCAGACGCTCGTCCACTACATAACAAGGAGATGGTACTTTATCAAATTCAATGTTTTTCATTTCTATCCTCTCAATCTATAAGAGTTGGAGAGAAGTTCTCCTGCCATGGCAGTCCGTATTTATTCAATGCATCCATAAATGGATCTGGATCGAATTCTTCTACATTGTATACGCCTGGCTTTTTCCACTGTCCTTTAATGATAAGCATTGCACCGATCATCGCTGGAACACCTGTTGTATAAGAAATTGCTTGTGAGCCCACTTCTCTATAGCATTCCTGGTGGTCACATACATTGTAAACATAATAAGTTTTTGGCTTGCCGTCCTTCATACCTTGGATAATGCAGCCAATATTAGTTTTTCCTTTTGTTCTTGGTCCTAATGAAGCTGGATCTGGAAGCAATTCTTTTAAGAACTGTAAAGGAATGATTTCTTTGCCTTCATAATTAATAGGTTCGATAGATGTCATGCCTACATTTTCGAGAACTTTAAGGTGGTTCAAGTAGTTGTCAGAGAATGTCATCCAGAATCTGATTCTTTTAACGCCTTTAATGTTTACAGCTAATGATTCTAATTCTTCATGGTATAGCAAGTAGATGTTTTTAGGTCCGACTTCTGCTAAATCATACTCTCTCTTTTCCGAAAGAGGTGCAGTTTCTATCCACTCGCCGTTTTCGAAGTAGCGGCCATTTGCAGTAATCTCGCGAATATTAATTTCTGGGTTGAAGTTAGTCGCGAAAGGATAGCCATGATCTCCACCGTTAGCATCAACGATATCAATATAATGAATTTCATCAAAATGATGTTTTTGTGCATAAGCAGTGAATACACCAGTAACTCCTGGATCAAATCCGCTGCCTAATAGTGCTGTTAAGCCAGCTTCTTCGAATTTTTGCTTATAATCCCATTGCCACTTGTATTCAAACTTAGCAGTTTCAGGCGGCTCGTAGTTAGCTGTATCAAGATAATGCACACCAGTTGCAAGACATGCATCCATGATTGTCAAGTCTTGGTATGGTAATGCAACGTTGATTACAACATCTGGCTTGAAGCTGTTGATCAATTCAATTACTTCTTCAGTTTTATCTGCATCGACTTGGGCAATAGAAACCTTCGTTTTGCCGCCGTCTAATTTATTTTTAAGCGCTTCACATTTTGAAAGTGTTCTGCTTGCAATACAAATCTCTTCGAATACATCAGGTACTTGGCAGCATTTATGTGCAACAACACTTGCTACACCGCCAGCACCAATAATTAATGCTTTACCCAAAATGAAAAACCTCCTTATAACTCTATTGAAAAATTTCAATAAGCATGATTATACAGAATGTACGACAAATAATCCATAAAATCCGACAAAATATAAAAAAATTTTACATGGTGTTTATTTAGAATTTTTTGATATTAAAATAATATACAGGCTAGGGTGTTAGAGGGAATTACAGCAGCTAATAAGGGAGGGGAGAGAACGTAAAAAAAGACATCTACCATAAGGGCAAATGTCTTTTGAATTTATGGAGACTATCGGGATCGAACCGACGACCTCTTGCATGCCATGCAAGCGCTCTCCCAGCTGAGCTAAGCCCCCACGTTAGTTGATGATAAATTATATTATACATATTTTCAGAAAGATTGCAATAACCAAAAATAAATAAGCGGGAAATGGATGGAGGGCGAAGTATCTTCGCTCCCCCATCTTTATAGAAACTATGTTCAATTTAAGCTTTCTATCTCAATTTCCCTTACACCATTAATACCGGAAATTTCTTTATAGAATTCTGTTAACTCTCTTTTTTGATCAACAATTAAAATTAAGTTAATAGAATGCTCTCCAGTTTCCAAGTCTTTTATGCGCAAGTTTTTTATGTCTGCTTTTAACTGGCGGATGGCTGCGATAATAGTTGCAACATCTTCTTTTTCAGTTGCTTTAAGCTTAACTTTTATTTCTTTCTCCCTTAATTGTCTAGGACCGACAAGGCTCATAAAGAAAGGGACAAACTTTACACTTACTATTAAGAGGGTAACACCTGCAATAGCTTCTATATAATAGCCAGCACCAACTGCAATGCCGATTCCGCCGGCACCCCAAATTAGAGCTGCTGTTGTCAGCCCGGAGATACTATCATTTCCTCTTCGCAGTATCACGCCCGCACCTAAAAAGCCGATGCCAGATACGATTTGTGCAGGAAGGCGGAGGGGATCCATTGTAATGTTTACAAACTCGCTACCTGGAAACTTATATGCTGCCTCTATTGAGACAATGGTAAGCAGGCAGCTCACAATGCTGATTACAAGACTTGTCTTTAAGCCAACAGGCTTTCTTTTTATTTCTCTTTCTAAACCGATGATCAGGCCAAGGCCTGTTGATATACCTAATTTTACTAAGAAGTCGATGTCGATAAGCATAATACCTCCTGTCAATGTGGTTGTTATATAATTATGTGGGATACAGTTCTTTTATTTATATGTTTTTAACTCACTTGTATTTTAAAAAATAATACAAATAACATAGAACTACTGTTAATTTCCTTTCTATCTATTTTGTAGCGTATATAACCAATATTAAGATGATAAAAACATAATGCTACAAATCTCTTTTAAAGCCGTCTGCTGATAATTTACTTTATCTTCGTATAAGTAATCTTATTTTGCAATCAATGTTTTCGCTTAATAGTATTGCTCATTATTGAGGATAAACAGCATACTTGGTGTTTTTTTTCTGTCTATTATATGAAGTAATTCTTTTATGAATAATTTTCGTTCTTTTTTACGAATGTTTTTTTAGAAAACGTATTGCTAAATAAAAAAATACATGGTATATTATTTTTCGTCCTCAACAAGGAAGTTTGAATGAATTAATAAACTTTTAAAAAGTTGTTGACATGAAGATTGCTTACATGGTAAATTGATAAAGTCGCTTCTGAGACAAGCGAGTAACTGAAAAAATTGCTCTTTGAAAACTGAACAAACAAAACGTCAACAATAATCGTTTTTATAACTTTCGTTATAGAAACAAAAACAAGTAACAAAAAGCTAGAGTTTAGC
>Ga0209463_1000789_pt1 | contig 21855 bp, 27 predicted proteins | sample AgamicMgSfrz_FD_187169 | JGI IMG/M metagenome (GOLD analysis project Ga0209463, IMG submission 187169) | Agave microbial communities from Guanajuato, Mexico - Mg.Sf.rz (SPAdes) (version 2) | ecosystem: Host-associated > Plants > Phyllosphere > Phylloplane/Leaf | place: Guanajuato, Mexico... | reverse complement strand
AACTTAGCATCACTGTTTTGTTTACATTGCCGCGGAATAACATCACCTGTTGGATATTGGGTTGCTAAGATTAAACGAAATCCTAAGCCTGCTCCTAATCTCGATATCTGACTCATGTATTTTTGACATTCTTCTTTGATAGTCTTTTCACTTTTGTGAATGAGGACACCATTCTCTTTTACGTCTTTTTTATCTACTGCCTCATCAGGATTAAGCTCCCCTACCTCATCGATTATGATAAAATGCCTTTCTTGTATCCCTGCTTCCTGTACATTCTTCTTTCCCACGGCTCTCAGCCGTTCCTGCATCCTTCTCATTTCTTTATAAGCATTCGATAAGACTGCCAAGGCTTGCTCAGGTTCATAGGCAATGTTCACTGTTTGCTCAATGTTTTCATAATCACATAGCTCGACTCCACCTTTTAAATCCACAAGGTGAAGTTTCACTTGTTTGGGCCGCTGCTTAATTAAAGAAACAATAATTCCGTTTATTAAATTGGATTTCCCATACCTAGTTGCGCCACCTAACACAAAGTGTGGGATTTTTTCAAAGTCATGTTGAATCCTTTCGTTCTTCTCTCTTGTTATACCAATAGGTACAGCCCACTTTTTACCTTCAAACATATTCACCAAAGTTGGCAATGGCTCATCATAAACTCTAACTACTAACATGCCGTCATAAGACAGTTCTATTTCCTTTTTTTCAGTTAACTTTTTTTGATACAAGTTTCTAATATTAGAAATGATTTGTTTGTCTAATTTAAGCTGTTTCAAGTCGCCTAATTGTATTTTTACTTTACGTGTGTTTAAGCCGGCTTCAATTACCTGTTGTTTATTGAGATAGTCCTCAAAGCTCCGTCCTAAAGGAATGCGATATTTGTACTCTGTACCCCAGGAGTAATTTCTTTTTTTCATCTGCTGGGCAGTTAATGTCTGAGTGCCATCTTTTACATTTAATCCAGATAGAGCAAATATTTTATTTAATTTCTTGGAATCATTTCCTACTCCAGTTTTTGAAAAATGCGCTTGAAGTGCAAGGCTTCCCATCAACAAAGTTGTGATTGCTTCAAAAAACATAATATCCTCCTTCCACACGCCACCTCTTTATAGATTCTTAAGAATCTATCCCATCGATCTAGCATTTCAAATTCAATGATTTATCCCTTGATATGTAGGCATCTGGCATATGCCCGAACTAGCTACTAGGGTGGCAATTCATTTGGTATAGTAAATGGTATTGGATTTGGAATGAAATTATGCAAGTCTTTCCAAAATAATTTGGAAAGGTTTTAATAACACTTTTGGAGAATGATTATTTGAGGTGATTAATTTGTTTAAATGCAAAATTGGAGAATTACTTAGAGTTAGTAAATATAAAAGAGAATACATAATAAAAGAATTAAATATAACGCATAATACTTTATCTAATTGGGTTACAGGGAAAACATACCCAACAGCAGACAAACTATTTATTTTAGCGGATTTATTGGAGTGTAAAGTCGATGATTTTTACGAATACAAGAAATAACTTGTCTACTTTTGTCGAAAGTATAGTAAAAAAATATCACAAGCATTAAAATTAATTCCGGCATTAGATACATATGAGGGGGAACAATTATGAAAAAAGTTTTAATAATAATTTCTGCATTGACACTATTTTTAATCGTTGGTTGTGGAAATCAAGACGAAGGAACGAAAAATGGTTCTGATTCTACAAATAAAAATACAACTTCAGAAAATACGAATAAAGAAAAAGAAACGAATAATGAGCTCTATTTTAAAGATAATGAAGCAAAATTAAATGACTTAAAAATCAAAATCACAGAAACTAAAGTAATTCAACCAGGTGAAAAAGGAAATGAATATGGGGATAAACCTGTATTTGCAATTTGGGTATGAACAACTAATTTAAGTGATAAAGATATTAATTCTACTACTGGTTGGATGGCAGTATTTGAAGCAGTACAAGATAATGATCCTAATAAAGTCAATACCCTTGAAGTTACTGGACTTCCAGATGACCAATTTCTGGATTCTCAATTAGAAACAATAAAAAAAGACGGGACAGTTAAAAACGCAGTAGCTTATGAGTTAGATGATTTAGAAACTCCTGTAACGTTAATAGCTACACAAGGTATGGGTGGCGAAAAATTAGGTGAACAAAATTTTAATATTAAATAAACGTTTTATGAATAGAAAAAGCCCTTCTCAAACGAGTTGGGCTTTTACACTCTCTGAACATATAAAATATCCATGAATTTAACTTTAATTGTCTCAGTAAAGTTCTCTATATGTATTAATTTCGTATTACCATCCATCTTCACTACTTTACCTCTAACAGGATCTTCTCTCTTCCACACAGTTAGTCTAAGTTCATTCTTTTCCTCTAATGCTTCCGTTAAGGTATTGGCAATTTCCTCTAATTCGAATTCATCTCTTGTTGGTCTTGCAGGTTTTTTAATCTTCTTAGGCTTTGTTAAATCCATAATTACGCACCTCTCCTTACTTTACGTGCTGGTCCAATTGATAAAACACTGGTTAACTTAAAAGTGCGCTGCTGTTTACGAGTAAAGCAATAGGCACTAAAGGACTCTTCATTCACTTTAATAACCTGAATCCTACGTTGACTGAATTCCCCTTTATTGTTTTGATAAATCATTTCTAATACCTCGTTACTTTCTACAGCTCTTTTAAGTAATCCATTCATCAATAAGACCTCCCTTTTGAAATATATTATATACGAACAATTGTTCTAAATCAACATTGAATGCGAACGATTGTTCTGGTATATTTTAAATATATAAAAGGAGATGGATGTCGTGATTATGGACCGTGGGAATATTAAATGGACAGCAATAATGCTTCCAGAACATGTTGCAGCAGTAAAACAGGAATTAATAAACCTTGAGAAAGTAAAACAACCTATATTGGATGAGGACAGATTAACTGAAATTGAAATGCTATTACATGAAGCAATGGAGTATAACTTGCAGTTGGAGTTTAAACTATTTAAGAAAGGATTTATCGAGTCCATAATCGGCCATACACACTTTATTGATTATATAAAGAAAGAGTTTCGGATTAAAGATAAGAATGATTTAATTCATTACATTCCTTTTCTAAAAATTGTGGATGTGCAGAAGGTGTAAAAGCAATGAGTAAAATATCAGATGAGGACCTAAAGTTAGTTGAACAATCCATTTATTTACCCTTGGTGCTTTCAGTTTTAGAATACGACCGCAAGGTTACTGAAGTAACCCCATTTAAAATTAAATTAGTCTATGTGAATTTAATTGAGAACACAATGTTGAAGGTTCAAAAAGACTTAAAGAAAATCAATGATGAAATGAGAAAATTTAAAATGAAGGTTATTCGAGGCGAAAATGATGGAACTTTCACTGAATATAATATTTATTATAAGGGTTATCATGAAGAACATCGATTCTTTAATGCTAATTTAAAAAATAACACACAGAAATTATTATCTTATTACTTACATAAAGACATATAAAAAACCTTACTTAAAAGTAAGGTCAGCCACCTGAAGGCGGATCATAAGATAAAGCCCAGCCACCGCCGCCTGGGTCTTTTTTATTTCTACCACCGCCTGGATCTTTTTGTCCTAACATTCCTGGATCTTTAAGTCTTTGCCCTACCATACCTGGGTCTTTCATTTAACATCCCTCCCTATATTCGATAATACTCATTAAATGTCCTTTTATAAAAAAACACAATTAAAAGTAAAATAGATAATTTAATTAAATTATTATTACATAATCCGATATATAACTAGTGTACAGAAAATTATGGGAGGTTTTATTATGTTTAAAAGGATTACTGTGGCTAGTATTGTTATTATTGCTTTTATATCACTATCATATAGCATCCACTCATTTGCAAATGAAGAAAGCACAACTATAGATTATTCTGGTGGACTAATTGACTCTATAGTTGGTCATAAAGCAATTTCATCGCAAACTGTAAAAACTGATGAAGTTGCTAAAGTTACCGATAATGATGAATCTACATACGATGTTCTAGCAAGTTATGACTCTGGTGCAACTCGACTAGATCATTTTGTATTTGAGCTAACTGAACCTGCTAAAATTGGATTTATTCGTTTAAAAACAGATAGTCCTGATAGTACTATTAATGTTTATTTTTTCAATAGCTCAAATCAGTTAATTAAAACTTATACTGCTACAACTAAAGATGGCTCATTAGAAAAATTACCAGAAGATATTAGTACAGCTGATGTGACCAAAGTTGCAATACACAATAAGTCTAATACTGATAATAAAGTATTTGAATTTAACGTTTACCCTGCTAACTTTACTGAGGAACCGGCAACTGAGGAGCCAACTACAGAAGAACCAGCTACAGAAAGTAAAAAAGTACTTCTTAGAATACAGATGTCTGATGGATTCGAAAAAGAATACACTCTTAAAACAGAAGAAGCAGATGATTTTGAGAGTTGGCTTGGTTCGAGATTAAATGGTGAAGGAAAGGCAATCTACACCTTTAATAACAAAGAGCTAAAAAGAACTGAAAACCTAGTATATGATCAAATTGTTTATTATGAAATAACTAATCTATAAGTTATCACCTCCCGATAGGGAGGTTTTTTCAACAGTTTAGATTTTAAATTTTCTATTGATACTCACTTCCTAAATAAATAAATAAATAAAAAAAGCCCTACTCCAAAGAGTAAGGCAAGTACAATTTATTTACATATAGATGAATGGAGATACTTATATAATATGTAACACTTAATTATTTGCCACTTGGACAAGTGCCGTGTTTTATCCTTGTACAATGAATATCTTATTAATGTGATGTGGAAGTCACAAAGCTTTCTGCCTACGAGTCGGGGGCATCCGTACTCTCAAAGAAACCTTCCTTTTTAAAGCGTGTACCATATAGGTACACCTTTTTTGTTTCAACAAGAAAAGAACTCCGCTGACATCTTCGGAGTCCAAAATTGATTCTTCATTAAAGGCAAAACTGAAATTGAGACTAAAATAGTCTTTTTATTATATACAAATACTTGATATCTGGAACAAAAAAGTGTTCTGTTCCTAAGAGCGAGGCAATATTTAAACTTTATTCTATACTTCCTTAATCTTAAATTCCACTGAATTAATTTTTCTAATTAAATAGTAATGTATTGGCAAAACAGCATAATAAATTACAAAGTATACAGGTACACTGAAAAATAAATTCCAATGTTTATATACCATATATCCACTAGCATTACATGTCCATTCAATAAATAAGGATATGATAACAAAAAGAATTGTACATTTTAAACGATTTTCTTTTTCAAATTTATTTAAAAATATAATTGCTAATGAGGATGGAATAAATGTATAGGTTAACATTTCTGCAAGACCAGTTGCTGCTGGATTTCCAAAGTCAACCCAATCTAAAAATACTCCGAATATACTGTTTGATAACCAAGCAAGCATACTAATAATTCCTAGAGTACAATATATTTGCAGCCAATTCAGGTGTTTTTTTCTCATTATTAATACATAAAATACTAATATTATTGTCCATATTAAAGGACACCAAAATCCCTTAGCATGTAAGTCTAAATTCTTAATAAATTCATCCATACATGCACCTCCCTTTTTGCATTGTTAATTTCAATTTCTAACCTCTGAAAAAACGCCCTACTCCAAAGAGTAAGGCCGTCAGGTGAAGGAGCGACCTTCTTAATTAGGTTGCTCAGATAATATTCTTTTATGCAAAGAACTTAGCGAAAGTGTCCGGACCTGCTTCTCCATCTTGTGTAAGACCATTATCCTTCTGGAATGCTTTAACTGCAGCTTTACACCCAGTTCCATAAATTCCATCCAAACCATTAGGGTTATATCCATGATAGTACAACATTCCTTGAACAAGTCTAGTCCATTTACTCCATGAAGTACCTGACTCAACAACTGGGCACGCAGCTTTTGATTTCTTGCCAAATACACCATCAATTGATACTTTCGCAAAGTACTGAAATACACGAATAGCTGCAGCTTTTGTTTTAGGACCCTTATATCCGTCCACAACCAACTTAGTGAAGTTTGCTTTCTTTGTATACCCATTTAAGAAGGTTTGAAGTTTTTTAATGTTTATATCTCCATCAGTATCAACCTTCACTACATCTATTACAGCTGCAACTTCTTTGATTGTTTTTGTTACCCCTAAAAAAATAGTCGTACCTTTAGTCTTGAATGTGTCTGTACCATGTCCTTTGTAATGGAATTCTAAGTGAGGCTTATCAACAAACCCAGTCCAATCACCACCCCATTTGAATCCAAGTTCCTTCGCTTTAGCAATAGCCCTTTTGATTTCGGCCTTACCGTAACCATTCCATAAAGTTTCTTTGCCATCCACAGGAACAAAATCCAATGCTTGGCCAACAATATGATAAGACTTTAGTATTTGGGATTTACCACTAGCTAAATACCCTTTTTGTGTTTCCGTAGTTCGGATAGTCTCATAAATAAGTACATCAATCTTATTTTCAATTAACCAGGAATACCAAGCTACAGCTGCCTTCTTCGTGTTGTCTCCAAGTTGCGCTAAATTTGTAAGATTTCTTCCGTGATAAGTTGGAATGAATGTCATTTAAACCATCTCCTTAATATTTTTCGTTTAATAAAATCTCTTGCTCAGTTGGATCTACCTTACTGAAGAACCATTTGATTTTCTTTAACACCGCAACCACCTCCAAATAAAAAAGGCCCCTTAATAGGAGCCTTACTTTTTCTTAGCTAAATTGTGTGCGACCAATAATTCTTTCTGCTTCTTCCCTTTGGCGGTCACGTAGTTGTTTTTAAACCAAGCAATAGTAGCTGTAATGAAAGTAAATACGGTGGTTAGAAAAGCAGTTTGCTCCTCACCGGTTCCCGGTATTTGATATAGACCAAAGCTGACTAAGAGTTGATTTACTAAAGCTATAAGCAATACCAAAGTTCTAATAATTGTACCTTTGTCCATTTGAATCACTCCTATTTCTGTAAAAGATTATAAAAAATAGCGATTGCTCCGCCTATTACACCGGTACAAATCGCTGTTATTAACGCTCCTATGATAGCTCTTTTAATCCAAGTTGTATTTTCTTCAATCTTTCCAAGCTGTTTTTCAATAAAATCAATCTTTCCGCTTTGCCTGTCTTGCTCCCTTTCCACTGCGTACACCCGATTTTTCCATAATTCCATTTCTGCTTTAGTTACATATTCAGTATTCATTGTTGGCTGCACCTCCGTTTCCACAGACATTGCTATCTCCCCCTTTTTTCTCTATATGCAAATTGATTCACATCCTTAAAGTGAAATAAAAAAAGCACTTAAATTATAGAGTGCTTTTCAATGGTTTATATAACGTTTGGTCTTCTGTGTTCTAATAACTTAATTTGATTTGGAGTTATTGAATATACTACTACGGGACCTCCACAATTAGTATCCATTAATATTAACCTCTCCACAATTTGCCTAACAATCAAACTAGTTCTAAATAAATAATCTTCTCCAAAACCATGATCATATGGATAAGCCAATGGGAAATATTCACTCCCTGAACCTATTGGGATTGGACGTTCTTTTGAAATAAGGTGAATCCCCTTATTGTCTACCAAATATAGAAAGGGTTTTTCATCTTCATATCCAGCCAGAAAAAATTGTGTAGGAATAATAAATTCAGTTGATTGCATCAAGTCTAAAATAATTTTAGCAATATCAACAATCTTATCACTCTGTTTTATAGTGCCGTCCAAATATTCGACTAATCCCTCAATATTCTGCTTGAAAAAATTTTGTTGTCCTGCATGAGCAATTACAATATCCTTATTTTTCAAACTAAAAATCTTTTTGGTATTATCATTATCATATCCATCAATCTGCATTAACTCATTTCCTATTTTCTTAAAAGCAGTTGACCTACTATCTGATGCAATTAAAATACCGTCTTTTGTATGAGTGGCTATAATGATTGTCATATAAAACCTCCTAATATTTTCATATATTGTACCACTAATATATGGATAAAGAAGGTTCTCAAGATAAAAAAATACACCTACTCATTAAGTGGTGTTTGCCCTTCTTCTAAGATATCAATTGCATCTTCAAACTCTAGAAGTGTCTTTAAGAATTCATATCCTTGTGTTAGCCATTCTTTGGCATCAGGTTCGACTGACGGAATAAAGCTGTACTGTCTTTTTTCAAGTACAAAACCTTTATTAGCAGAATCAAAAAAACTAAGTGTTATTTCTACTCCATCTTTTGTTCCAGAAACATAGGTTATTTGCAGATATGCTTCTTCATAGGTTCGTACTTCCCCATAAATAACCTTATTAAAGACAATTTGAATGGCCATTTCCCTTACCTCCTTTTTAAATTACCGATAAAAACGCTGATTTTTGTTGATTAGCTATCATGGCATAACCTGGTTTATACGGATGAAGCCAGTCTTTTAAAACTTTAATTAGTTCATTAGAGTATTTATAAGCTGCTTTCATTTCATATTCGTAAGCATAATCAACATTGAATTCCGCACAAACTGGAACGTAAGTAACAAAACTACTATAAGAGCTTCCTGCAGCAAAATCATCATATGCCTTATTTACATCAAGAACTTTATTGTTATGAAGGTACGCATCATACATATCATTTAACGGACTTAATGGAACCAATCCACTCATCAGTACTTTACAGTTTGGATAGTCAACATGCAGCTGATCAATAAACGTTTTAATATCAGCTACAATCTGGTCAGGTGTTCGACCATAGGTAAGCAAATCATTTACTCCGTGTCCTAAGAACATGAAGTCAATATCACCCTCGAATCCATTGTTGGACATATAATACTTGAAATCCAACTTTTTAGTTGTTGGATTATAGAATGGATTAATATTAAAGTTTGCACGCATTTGTTCAGGTGGGATAACGAAGTCATGAATAGCATAACCACCCATACCTTGATGTTTAATCCCATCATCATTTGTTTTTTGACCGATGAATTTATAGTTTGTCCAACCTTTTTGCACCACAAGGTAATCGTTCATTTCTGTTGGATATACTCCAGCTTGTGTAAAGCTATCCCCGAAATACAATATATTTTTAGAAGATGTTGGATTAGATTTGGTTGTAGGGTCGGACCATACAAGAGAAACAACTTTACTGTCTATTAATACCCCTGTTTTCGGGTCGTACATGTATATTGTGTCTGCTCTTACACCTGCTGTTGTTTGTTTGGAAAAGGTAAAGTGATCTTCTCGCACTTTTGCTATTCCATCTAAATAAGTGGATTTATAGAGCAGATTGCGTAAATCTGCAGCTGAAACTATCCCTCTGTAGAACACCCTTAATGTATCTGCACTATCTGTCCTAGCGTAAAACTTTCGTGGAGTAACAAATCTCCTTATTTCTTTGGCAGCATTATCTAATGGATTTTTAACATCTGTAGCCAGTTCTGCTCTTGTTATAGATTGTGGTTTTACTGCAAACCAATCAATTGTTTTTAAGTTACCTGTATAAGCTATATACTCTGCAGGATAAGTGATACCTTTTACAATCATTAAGGCACCTGCTGAAGTGTTTTGAAGATTTAAGTTGAACCGAACATAAGCGATATTTGCATTTGTAGGTAGGGTAATTGTTCTTGGAGTTACCCAAGAAGTGGTTTCCGTAATAGCATCTATTGTTTTTTTATTGCTGTCATAAATCATGGCAATTACTGCACCCGCTGAATATCCACCCTTGCAAGAAAATACATCACCTGGTGAAGCTGGAATAAAGTCACCATACCCCCAGTTACCATCCGCAACAAATATCTCCCCACCGCTTGGGAATGTTGCTGATTTCGCTAACCTTTTCCCTGCTGTTACTGTTGCTGGATTTAATAAGTTAGCAGAAGGAGTAACGGCGGTAGTACCTTCAATTTTGTCTGCCTTCACTGTCTTATTAATTTCCGCGATTACCTCGTCAGCTAATACAGATAAATTAATTGATTTAGCTTTAAAGGTAAGCCAATCTAAAACAGTTTGCATGTAGGGAACAAATGATGTTGGATAATTTGTGCCGACAGCGATCATTTTCTCCGTTTTGGGTTTAGCATCTACAGGAATATTAAAACGAATATAAGCTGCATTTGTATCAGTTATCGTCACTGTCGTGCCAACCCATGCTGTTGTATTCCTAATATTTCTAATTGGCTTTTTATCCTTATCGTAAATCCTGGCAATTACACTATTTGCTGTACTAGTTGCATCCACAGTGAAACTCTCGCCAGCTTTCGCTTGGATATAATCAGAAATAACCCAGTTAGAATCTGCTGTTTTTATATCCTGTTCTAAGTCTGCTGTTGAATCTGTCCCACCTAAAAAGTATCCATCAGTTGACGTTCCTGGATTAAAAACATTCACTACGTTGCTACCAGCTAACTTTGTTGGATCAATTGTTTGTCTCTTTATGTTATCGTTTATTACGTTCCAATAACCCAAGACCGCATTTATTTGACCTGGAGACAAACCTTGTAAAATACGCCTTGTTTCCTCGTTAAAAATATTAAAGTTGAAGATACCTTCATCATTTCGTTTTACCACTTGTTGTTGTTCAATTAATGAGATAGTCTCCTCTGCTATTTCCTTCGCCTGATCAATGTTAGTTCCTACAGAAGTAATAACCTCTTTTGTTTCATCAGCCATAGAAGCTATGGCATTTTTAAGTGATTCAAAGTCATCAATATAAAATTCTGTTAGCATGCGTAAATCAGAATCAATTAGAGCTTGCTCAATAGTAAAGCTAAATTGATGGACAGACATTTTTGGTCCATTATCATAATTCAGATATAACTCTGAAACAACTACACCGAAGTGTTTTATTTGTTCAGGGGTTAATTTATACTCTGCAATCCCTTTATCCACATCAATAATGGAGAGAGTATCTACAAACTTACTACCATCAGCCATCTTCAAGGCAATCTTCCCCGTTACTCCTTTTAAAGGCAGTGCAGCTCCATCCTTATATAAAAAGAATGTTAAAATAGCTGACCCTTCGTCTTGTGTGGAAAAACGCACATTCGAAGAACCAGCATATTGAGGTGACATAGAAGAAATGTTGAATTTAAAATCCGCTTTCTTTTCCATAGCCTCTTCCCTTCCTTAACCACTTATCCTGTTATTATGGTTTCTTCTTGATTTGGCTCTTCAACCTTAGATTCTTCTGTGGTTTCTTCCTGTTGCGCCGGAACTGTTAATTCTTCGATTGGGGCTACTGATTTAACATCAATTCGAGAAACAATAATATCTCCAAAGGCAACTGTGTTTACATCATTTCTATTAAGCTTTTCATTTATTTCAGCTGCATTGTAATTTGCAACCTCAGCTTCATATTGACTTCCGCTATGCGTGTTTATTTTCAACTTGGTCATTAATATTCTCCTTCCCCTCTGCTTTGAATAAAAAATTGTGTATATATCTGTGCATTAATTCTTCCTAAATCGTCAGGAGTAATGTGTATTGTATGCCAACCTCTATTCACTTTACCTGAACTATCCTTTGATAAATAAGGAATTATATTGATGTTGTCACCATTTAAAGCAGTGACAGGAACTGCATTTCCATCAATTTTAATAGAAACTTTGGCAGGCATCTTATCGAGTTTATAAATACCAAATTGTAAATCATGTGTATGATCTTCAAGAGTAAAGTTAAAAGGATGAGTATGATCTTCAAGGGTAAATTCAAATGGATGATTATGTGGTTCTAATTGAAAACTAAACCCATGACTATGTGCTGGGAAGGCTACATTATGACTATGCTCAAAATGCTCACCATTTATCTGAAGTTCGTGCAGATGATATCCATAATTGGGAAAGCCTTCGTCTGATTCTTCCCCTGATACAGCATTAGTGGGTACTCCAGTTTGAAGATTCATTTGTGTAAATGTTTTTGTGGAAGTCGATTGAATTGTAGCACCACCACTTTCAGTTGTACTACTTTTTATCGTTCCCCCACCACCGCCTGTCGTAGATGCCTTTACAGTTGAACCTCCACCACCTGTTGTGGAAGCTTTAACAGTGGAGCCTCCTCCTTTTGTTGCCCTTCCATATGATCTGAATGACTCGGTTTTATAGGATAGTATAGCTTTGTTTAATCTGACAATTTCTTCTGGAAAATAAACCATTATCTCCGCTGGATTTTCAGAGTCTGCGTTATCATTGTACGAGTAGTTCGAGATGTTAGTAGCTCCTTGAGCATAAAGCTCATTTATCTGCTGCCTTCGTTGTAAATCTGTCTCAGTAGTGGCTAGATCCCCCTTTAAATCTCCGAGTTCCAAACTAACATTCCATTGTTGTCCAATTACATCTGATTTGCTTTCTTTCTTGATTCTCATGTCTGTTACAGGGAAATCCTCTACATTGATTCGTACAATCTTTCCCATTCTAAATTTATCTTTATTTAATTTAGTTATTTGGGCTAATTCAGTTGCAGTGATTTGCCAGCTTACTTTTGGTCTTTTCCATTCCTTTAGAAGTGCTTTTGCACTTGCCATTAAGCTGTTGGGATCTTCAAAACGTGTGTCGGCCCATATATACTCCCTTAAACCATGCTCCGCTATAGATGCAGTATCCTCCACGTAAGGAACTCCATTGTTCACCTTTTTAATGGTTAACTGGTTATCTCCTTCTCCATATCCCAAGGGATAAATGCGGTTGTAAATCCCCATTGGATCTTCTTCTACCTGTAAGCCTATAAGATTATACTTCTCTCGAATTTCACCTGAAGGCTCTGTTTCTGGAGCAACTAAATTCAAAGTCCAAGGATAAGAAGTGGTGTCCCAAGTCCATTGATACTCAACATCGAATACTTGTGGAATACTAAATATAGCTGACAGGAGATTTGCATTTTCCCATTTGTATGAAAAGTATCGATTAAAGTCTACTTGTCCAAGTTTCCAATGCTTAACCGCCTGTCGATCTATTAACATTTGCAAATTCTCTCGTGTGGAAATGTTAGTTGTTTGTTTATATCCGAATATACTTTTATCAAGCAGCGTAGCCAGTACATGTTCCAATGTATAATTTACTTCTTTAGTACTTTCATTTTTCACAGTAGACTTTGGAATAATCCTAAAAAGACCGATATACTCCTCTTCATCCATAATTTCAATGTAATAAAGTGGATTACAATATTTATTTTTCGCATCATTTAAAGGCATAGAAAAAGACGCTCCCCATATTTCATTGAACGTCTTTTCATATTGCAGATCATATGCATTTTCCAATACGCCTGTAGGCTGTAGGTTCTTATTAAAAACCTTAATCACTTTTTGTTAACCTCCTTTCCTTGGACGTAACTAAACAGATATTCTAAATGTACTTTTAATAAACGGATAGATGATATTAGCCAGCCAAGTATATCCCTCGTTTGTTGGATGCAAACCGTCTACAAAGTACTTAGGTACATGTGCAGTTATAAGTGGTGATATCCCTGACATACTGTATAAATCTAAAACCGGTATGCTGTACAGATCAGCAACTTCCTTTATAGCATTCACGTAATCCAGCAGCTTTAAGCCTATTCCATTTGGTCCTATGCCGTACCCATACGTACGCTTCATTGGAGTGATTACAAATATCTTAGCATCTGGATTATTTTCTCTGACACCCTTCAGTACCGTTTTTAATGCACCATAGAAGGTTGTATTTTCTATACTGTCTATCGTCCCTAATGGCACATTATTTTGATAATCATTTGGTCCTCCCCATATGCTTATGACATCAGCTGTTGGAATTGTTGGATATCTTTCTACAAAACTATCTGTTCTTCCGGAAGTTACCGCTATTCGAGAACCTCTAACACCATCATTATTAACTTTCCCAAATGGCATTTGTGCCAACCAACTTACACTATTACTTCCAGTCCCTTGGCCGTTGTCTCCCCAAGTAATACTGTCTCCTAACCCTGTCATACTTGCTGCATTAATGGTGTAATTTAAGCCAGGCAAACAAATATTTAAAGGAGACCAGAAAATATAACCTAATAAAATCTCCGTTTCTGTTAGTGCGGAAGTACTAGAAACTGTGCCAACTGCTTTACTTGCCGTGTCCATCTTTACAAAGAAACCATTTGTAGTTGGTAAATCAATGGAGGTCCCAACTAAAGAAGATAAACTAACGTTAAAATTCTTATAAATCATCCCAATGTAGCCTGATGCAGGGAAATTCAGCTTCTTATTTACTACATCAATATTTACTGGTCGTAAAGAAGAAACAGCTCCAAAAGAGCCTAAGTTTGTTGTTTTTTTAGATGTAGCAGAACCATCAGCTATCCAAGTTTTCCCGTCCACTGTATAGGATGCATACAGTACTATGCCGTTCGTTCCATCAAAGATAATATATCCTAATAAGACATGGTTAACTCCAAGGTCAGCACTATATTCAACGGCATCAATAGCCTTTGTTGAAGTATTAAAAGCAATAAATACAGAACCACTAGGTGTATCCAAAGAAATAGATTTACCTAGTAAACTAGCTGTTAAAGATGTGTTTACATCTTGATAATTTACTCCAATGTATCCACCTGTTGGAAATTCCAATGTCCTATTTGTTGTATTAACATTTAGTGGATATTTCGTAATAATGATTCCTTGTGTTGTTAGTTTTGAGTTTACCTTATTAATTGCTTGATTGAATATATCATATGCTTCATCTAACCAAGCGTCATCAGGTATTAAAGGTACATCAGCCATACTCCCACCCCCTTACATATATTGAAATTGGTATTTAAAACTAATGGTTAAGTTCATGTCCTCACCTGATATCGTTAAATTGTTTATGCCTGTTAGTAAATCAATGAAATCACCAACCACTTTTGAAAAGTTATCCGCTCCACCTTCCGTTACCATGTAGGTTTTGCCTTCCACAATGATGGGCTTATTTGATGCAATATTGCTCATCTTAAAGGATTGATTGTTCCTTGTATTCTTTATAGTTAAACTGGTTGCCGTTCCTGAAATGGTTATTCTTGGTCGTAGCGCTAAGCTTCCATCATTAATAAGTTGAATGGTTTGATTGCTTGAAACAGCAAATGAATGCCTGGCAGGTCTAACATGCGATCGTATAGGAATGTGGCTATTCATTCTAATCTCATCCGCATTGATTAAGAAATACTTTGTAGGATCGTTAGCTACTAAAGGTAAATCAAATTGGTCCATTTGAAATAGCATTTCTGGTGTGAATTGACTAGAAACCTTAACCATATAATACTTATCCTGTTCATAATCGAATGACAATTTAAATTCTCGTGGTTTCCTATATTCATCAAATAAAAAAGCAACGAATTTATTTTTTCTTCGCTGCCTTTCGTATCTGTCTCGAACAAAGACTTTAACAGGTAAACTGAATTGTTTTGCCCCAATTTGTGTTCCTACCGGTATTAATCCCGGTAGACCAGGAATGCTAACCGTTTGCTCTTCAAATTCTGGTGTGGAGGGATGAACATGTCCAAACTCTTCAGTTAATCCAAAGTCTGAAAATGTATAGTTACCTAGTTTAGTTGCCAAGAATCACCCCTCCTTGTCTTGCTTTTGTTACTAAGTTTTTGTATTGTTTTTGAGAAACTTTTGTAGCCAGTTTATCAAGATCCATTTCTTCTCTAATAACAATTTGAGCACCCTCAAATAACCTATCGTTTTTCACTACAACACTTGGCTGAGTAGACTGTCCACCTTTAGATAGGTTTGGCATAGCTGCATTTTTCATTGCATCAGAAGCACTATTGATTCTACTTACTGACTGTTCCATACCAACAGCAAGACCTGCACCGATATACTTACCTATCTCATCACGCATTAAACGGGAAGGACTGTGAATGTCAAAGAAGCTTACGAAAGCATCTTTAATACTACTTCCGATTGATGTTACACTGTCCCAGATTGCATCTCCCATTGAGGAGATACCATCAAGTAATCCTTGCATGATTTGTTTCCCTGTACCTGCAAGGTCAATTCCTTCAAGAAAAGATGTGATGTTGCCCCAAATGTTCTCCACTGTTTGTTTTATGGATTCCCATGCACCTTCCCAGTCTCCGCGAAGTAATTTCAGCATGGTTTGAATAATGCCAAGTACTAAATCAATGGCCGTTTTAACCACAAGCTGTATTGTTTCCCAAGCATATCTTACTGTAGCTACAATCAAGGGCCATATTACTTCAAAGAGACCTTTAATTACTCCCATTACCCCTTCAATGACGGCTTTGGTATTATTCATAAACATATTTACAATCGCCATGATTTGCTGTCCATTTTCATCCCAAAAGGTCTTTATTCTTGCTAGGACTTCTCCAAAAAAGGTGGAGACCTCAGTCATAATGGTTGTAACAAGGTTCTTTATATAATCCAAGGCGATAAAAAAGGCTTCCTTAATCGCTGTCCAAATTTCTTGAACTTTGTTTCGGAAGTCTTCATTTTTTTGATATAGAGCAACAAAAGCCACTACAAGAGCACCTATTATAGCTAAAACCGCAGCTATCACAACTACTATCCCTGTGAATGGGGCCAATAATGCCCCTATAGACAATTCAGCTATTGCAGCTGCACTTGCTAATGTTGCAAATATAGGTGCTAAAGCAATTATTAATCCCAAGAGTATCCCGATAGCAACGGTAACTGCAGTGATAGTTGCTGCTAATACAGGATTATTGCCTACCCATTCAGCAAACTTTGAGATTATATCTGCAATAAGGGAAAGTAATGGGGCCATAGCAATGATCATGTCATTAATGGCATTTCTCATTGAAACCAAAGGATCTGCGTTTGCCTTTGAGATAGTATCATTTAATCCTTGTTGCATATCATCTAAGGACTCGACTTCATCTTTCGCACCAAGAATAGTATCTGTTATCTTGACTCCATTCTCTTCATAAAGTGTCCCAAAAAGTTTTACTCCAACCTGGTTATTCTTAGTTCCATCCTCTATCTTATCCAGTGCCAGAGCTGCTTCTAACATGGCAACCTTACCTTCATTACCTCCATTAGCTACAGCTTTGCCCCATTTTTTTAACTGTTTTGCAGAAATGTCCGTACCTTTTATGGCTTCTTTTGTTGAATCATCTATCCCTTGACCAAATTCAGCTAAACCGATGCGCCCTTCTTTAAGTCCATCTAAAAGTACGTCAATATTCCAAGTTCCAGTATCTACGCCTGCCGCAAATATTCCTCTAATTTCATCTGCTTCGTAACCCGCACGATGAAGTTGTGCCCCATATTCAGACATAATATCTAATTGATCTGGTGGGAAACCGGCTTTTAACAAGCTGTCTACTAAAGCTATAGCTTGCCCTTGATTAATTTCTAATTCCTTCCCAATCTCATATGATTCTTGAATAAGTTCACCATAATCTATATCTGAAAATGCATAAGATATAGCCGCGGCACCTTCAGCGATAGATGCATTAACCTCATCAGATGCATCTTTATTTAACAGCCATAATTTGTTTGTACCTTCTAAAGCAGCTTCTTGATCTTCAATTAAAGCAGAAACATCTGCTACAGATTGTTTAACAGCCTTCACAGATTTTTCTGGTAGGTCTAAAACAATGTCAACTTTCGTATCTATGGTAGCCTGTTCAAGTGCAGTTTCAACTGCCTTAGAAATACCACCGCCAGCAACTACTCCACCAAGAACATTCTCGAGTCCAATATCTAAATCTTCTATCTCTGCTTCGGCTGCGCTGGCTTCATCAGCTATTCTTTGGATATCTCGCCTTACATTTTCAAGAGCATTTCCATCATCTGTGGAATTCAAGCTAGTTCTTAACTGCTCAATATCCCCTTGGGCACCAATAGCTCTTCTCCCAATACGTTGAAAGGCAGTTTCAAGGTCTTTGCTGGTCGCTGTACCGTTTTGAATTGCTCTCACTAACCTTTGCCCTATTACATCGGCATAATCCTCTACAGAGCTTCCAGTAGCGTCAAACAAGGTTGTTAACCTACGAGTACCTTCCCCAACCTTTTCCTGCTCTCTTTGCAAACCATCTAAAGAGTCTTCAAACCTTTGAAGAGTACGCTCTGTATCTTGTAATTCCCTTTGAAACGCACGATACTGTTCTTCTTTGATATCTCCACGTTCAAATTGTTGTTGCACTTGTGCTTCTGCCTGTTTCAATTGATCTAATTTCTTCCGAGTGTTTTCTACAGAATCTGTTAGAAGTTGCTGACGTTGTGCCAGTAACTCCACGTTATTGGGGTCAAATTTAAGGAGTTTTTCTACATCCTTCAATTCGCTTTGGAGTTGTTGGGATTTCTTATTAACATCAGATAAGGCACCTTCAAGGCTAGTGGTGTCTGCTCCGAGTTCTATCGTTATCCCTTTTATGCGGCTTGCCATATTCTCACCTCACTTTAGAAACTGTCAAAGTCAGTTTGTTTTGCTTTCCTTGGCTTAGCCTTCTTCTTACTTTTCGGATTGTTTATTTCAATGTACTCATCTATATAATCAAGACACATTCCGATGGTCATATCTTCAAGATCTAATCGAGTTAACTTGCACTTATAACAAAGAGCCAGGAATGTTTCAGTGGAAATCCCTTCACTGTCACCATCACCTGACTCTTGACCTTGTTCCTCTATTTTTTTTTTGATTGTATATTGGCCATAATCATTTCCTGTAATTCTGTTATGAAATCGAATATAGGAAATTCGTCGAATGATTCCAACCATTTCTCTGGATCTGGAATACTGGAATCTGCAGTTTTAGCAAATGTCCAGGCGATATTATAAAACACTTCAAAATCCAAAGTGCTTAATACATCATCATCCATTTCATCAAGATTTTTTAATTTCCCCAGTTTGTTAAGCTTTAAGATTTCAGCAAAGAAATCCCTACGAAACTGCATTTTATATTTCAAAGGTGTCGCACCATTACTCTTAAAACGGACTTCCTTACCATCAATCGTTACTGTCTTTTCCATTTAATCAACTCACCCTTCTGGAATGGCTGTTTGTCCTTTTACATAAACATTTTCATACCAGCCGTTGTAAATTGCATCCGTTGTTTTATCTGTAGATTTTGTCTTTACAATAGGTCTTTTGTTCATTTGAATAGGGCTTGATATATACGATAATTCATTCGCATTTGGCTCAACAGAATCCGTTTTTGTTGTTGAGTTTACGTTTGGTCTGTTAGCTGTGCAATTATACATAACATGTCGAGTAGCTTTTACATCCCCATCAAATTCAAACAACAACGCAAATGGTTTTGGTTTCGCATCAGCATACTCTGATAGCACACCGTCAGTTTCATCCAGTTCTTCACCAAGGCAATCTACAGCGAAATCTTGCGGTATATTAGCTATGTTTAAATTACCTTCATACCCTTGGTTATTTGGTGCAGAATAGTAAAGGATATCATCTGCATAAAATTCCACCATGTCCCCTCTTGGTTCATTCGTCATTTCCACCGCACCTGGAATAGGTTTTGGCTTATCAAAAACAATAGCACTTTCAATTATTTTGTAAGTAGCATAATGAACATTCTTCAATCCAAAAGTTACTTTATTTTCCGACATGCAATCTCAACTCCACTTCAAATGTATTCATAAATAATTTCTCTGAATCTATAAAAACTTCTGTAACCATTTCATAATTAATTTCATTATCTTGCAAAGCAGCTTTGATTTTACCCTCAGCTGTTAAATCCTTCTTTTCGGTATACAGTTCAATGTCAACAGGGATTACCTCTTGATAAATTTTGTTATCAGCATAAAAGTTTTCCGTCCCTTGGGTTCTGTAACAAATATAAGGAATACTTGGAGGACTGTCATTAAAATGAGAATAAGCCACTGGATAACCTGTGGCTTCGAGTATATTTTTTAATTCAATAAGATTCATGATTGAATATCACTTTCCACACGTTCAATAAACTCTGCAACTACTCTTTCTTCCACAGGACCAATGTGTGGTTGTGCAGAAGTTCTTCCACCATCTCTATTCGCATGCCCTTTTTCTAAAAGATGGGTTAATTGATATGCTGTTTTATTGTGGACAGTAACCTTATCCTTTTCCTTTTTTAACCGCCAGCCCTTTCGATAATCTCCAGTATCCTTCGGACTGTTACTTTTTAGTTCTTTTACAGCTTCTTTTCCTAACTCTTCTTGAGAAGTCTTTATTTTTTCTTGAACATCATGTGTATAAATGTTTAATTGTCTCATAATCTCATTGTTTAACTGATTGATACTAACCATACAATCACACCTTTTCCTTAGCGATAATGGTTAACGTTTCACTTAATTCATTGTCATTAATAGGCGGCTCAACTATATCATAAACACGACCATCATATTTAAGCCTCATTTCATTCGTGATACCAGCTGTATATCGAATGATAAACCTTGAAGTATTCTCCGCCTGGTTAGCAGCTGCAGCTAAATATTCCCTGCCTTGCATGGTTTTAATATCAGCCCATACTGTCTTAACATCCTTCCAGTCACCTTCTGTTTTTTGACCAAGTTCATCTTCAACAGATACAAACTGTTGAATTGTAATTCGATGCCTTAAATTACCGTTGTTCAATCGATTTCTATACTTAAATGGTTGCATCTGAATCATCCTCTAACACAATATCCTCAAGCGCTTTACCAATCGCTAGACTGTTTATTTCACTAAGAAAATTATGATTAAAATATTCCAATGCATCATTATAGACATACCGAGAACGTTCAAAGACTAATTCCTTGAACGTTTCATCAGTGTTTATGTCGTAATTCCCACAGGATCTCATAAGTGCCTTATTAGACGCAGAAAGGATTCGTATTAGGTTTACATCTTCCTCGTCACCCAACCGCATTCTTTCTTTAAATTCAATCAACATTTCTTCTGTGATTGTCAATTCAATCACCTACTTTTCTTCACTGTCGATTCGCAATAAAAAAGAGCTATCCAGATTTTTTTCAACCTCGGTAGCTCTTTTGACTGTCATTTCGATTTCCGTATTTTCTTTATAAACCTCTTTAGTGTGAATATCACGAAAGGCTTTTAATACTTGATATTTAGCCATCTATAATCCTCCTTATCCTTCTGGTACTGTTTGTACTGTAGTAACAGAAAAATCAATGTTTAAGTCATAAACAACTGCAGTTTTGTTATCCTTTGGCTTTCCGTTCGCAAACTGTTTCAATGTATACAAACGAGCATCTTCAATTGCCAAAGTTTCATCAAACTTATTGATTTTATACCCGCCGGCGATAGCAGCCAAGTAAGCGCCTTTTACAAAGAACAATGCTTTTCCTTCAGGCACTTCCTCTGATTCTGTTGGAATAATGTTGTAAGGTAAAGTGGTAACCCATTGTCCATTTGTTGTTTGAATTGTATTTCCAATTTGAACTTTTATAGCATCAATCGGATTCACAACCATCACGATTTTATTGGCTACTTTACGAGCTTTGTTTTTACCATCTTTTGATAAAGTGACTACAACTCCGCCTAGTTCTTTAGCAACAGTTTCACCTCTATCAGAAGGAGCAAAAGTTAAAGTGCCTACAGATGTCTTAGTTGTTACAGCACCTGTTTCCGCATTAACATCTTTCATCAAACCAATTGGTTCATTTTGTGATGGTCCACGACCGTTTACAAGGCCATATTCTAATCCAACTGAATAGGATTCTACTAAAACAGTACGAACATAGCGCTCCACATACTCAGGTCCTAATTCCAACATATCCTTTGGAATAACCGCAAATGCAGTTAGCTTCAATTGTCCAATTTGTTCTTCACGGAATGCTGCAGAAATCTGCCCTTTAATCTCACCGAATAATGCTCCCCATGCATATGCTTTGGTTGCATCTGAATAGATGTATCGAGTA
>Ga0209463_1000788_pt1 | contig 21893 bp, 20 predicted proteins | sample AgamicMgSfrz_FD_187169 | JGI IMG/M metagenome (GOLD analysis project Ga0209463, IMG submission 187169) | Agave microbial communities from Guanajuato, Mexico - Mg.Sf.rz (SPAdes) (version 2) | ecosystem: Host-associated > Plants > Phyllosphere > Phylloplane/Leaf | place: Guanajuato, Mexico... | reverse complement strand
ATAGTAGTGAGCGCTATTTAAGTAAAGACATATACAAAGGATGGGAATAAAAAATGAGAGCAAAGACAAAGTTAATTCATGGTATTCGCATAGGAGAACCTTCAACTGGATCTGTAAACGTACCGATTTATCAAACAAGTACGTACAAACAAGAAGCAGTTGGTAAGCATCAAGGATATGAATATTCACGTACAGGTAACCCAACACGTGCAGCTTTAGAAGAAATGATTGCTGTATTAGAAAATGGGCATGCTGGATTTGCATTTGGTTCAGGAATGGCTGCTATTACAGCGACAATTATGTTGTTCTCAAAAGGTGACCACGTAATTTTAACAGATGATGTTTATGGCGGAACATACCGCGTTATTACGAAAGTATTAAACCGTTTCGGTATTGAGCATACATTTGTAGATACAACAAACTTAGAGGAAGTTGAAGAAGCGATTCGTCCAAATACGAAAGCAATTTATGTGGAAACACCAACGAATCCACTACTAAAAATTACTGATATTAAGAAAATATCTACTCTTGCTAAAGAGAAAGACTTATTAACAATTATTGATAACACATTCATGACGCCATATTGGCAGTCGCCGATTTCTTTAGGAGCAGATATTGTGCTTCATAGTGCAACGAAATATTTAGGAGGTCATAGTGACGTAGTTGCAGGTTTAGTAGTTGTAAATAGTCCACAACTAGCAGAAGATCTTCACTTTGTACAAAACTCAACAGGAGGTATTCTTGGGCCACAAGATAGCTTCTTACTACTTCGCGGTTTAAAAACATTAGGAATTCGTATGGAAGAACATGAAACGAATTCACGCGCTATTGCTGAGTTCTTAAATAATCATCCAAAAGTAAATAAAGTATATTACCCAGGTCTTGAATCACATCAAAACCACGAATTAGCAACAGAACAAGCAAACGGATTTGGTGCTATTATCTCATTTGATGTAGATAGTGAAGAGACATTAAATAAAGTACTTGAGAAACTACAATACTTTACACTTGCTGAAAGCTTAGGAGCGGTAGAAAGTTTAATTTCTATTCCATCTCAAATGACACATGCATCAATCCCAGCCGATCGCCGCAAAGAATTAGGAATTACAGATACATTAATTCGTATTTCTGTCGGTATTGAAGATGGTGAAGATTTAATTGAAGATTTAGCACAAGCGCTAGCATAATAAAAAATGCACTGCTCTATATTAGCAGTGCATTTTTTTATTACATCATTTGTGAAACATTTCACAAAATAGACATACACAAACGAAATGATTTCATGTATATTGAATTCAGGAAATGTTACTCACGAACAAACTTGTGAAACTTTTCACAAACAATGAAATTCATGTAGGAAAGCATCTCTATTTTTTTGTGTTAATTGGGACTTATTTTGACCTATAGGGACATATAAGGACCGTGATAGTAGAATAGGAGGAAATTCACATGGTAGTCAAAGAGAAAGTTGTAAATGAAATGCAGGAAGTAAAAAAGATGATTGATACGCTAGTAAATAATGGTCAACAAGCTTTACAAGCATTAGAAAGTTTTACACAAGAGGAAATTGACAACATTGTTCATGAAATGGCATTAGCAGGTGTTGATCAACATATGCCGCTAGCAAAATTGGCAGTTGAAGAAACTGGCCGTGGTGTATATGAAGACAAATGCATTAAAAATATTTTTGCCACTGAATATATTTGGCATAGTATAAAGCAAGATAAAACGGTAGGGATTATTCACGAAGATCCTCATGAAGAAATAATAGAAATCGCGGAACCTGTCGGTGTAGTAGCTGGGGTAACGCCAGTAACGAATCCAACGTCGACAACAATGTTTAAAGCGTTAATTGCGATAAAAACAAGAAATCCAATTATTTTCGCATTTCATCCTTCCGCACAAAAATGTTCTGTGGCAGCAGCGAAAACCGTATATGATGCAGCGATGAAAGCTGGTGCACCAAAACACTGTATTCAATGGATTGAAAGACCGTCTGTTGAAGCGACGAAACAATTGATGAACCATGATGGTGTAGCACTCGTTCTAGCAACTGGAGGCGCTGGTATGGTGAAATCAGCTTACTCTACTGGAAAACCAGCGTTAGGCGTTGGTCCTGGTAATGTACCGTGTTATATAGAAAAATCAGCACATGTAAAACGAGCTGTTAATGATTTAATTTTATCGAAAACATTTGATAACGGTATGATTTGTGCATCGGAACAAGCAATCATTGTCGATAAAGAAATTTATGATGATGTTAAAACAGAAATGATTGAAAACAATTGTTACTTTGTAACAGAAGAAGAAAGAAAAAAATTAGAAAAGCTCGTTATAAATGAAAATACATGTGCAGTAAATAGTGATATTGTAGGGAAATCAGCACAGTATATTGCCGATTTAGTTGGGATCACTGTTCCTGAACATACAAAAATGCTTGTAGCTGAAATTCAAGGTATCGGAGCAGCATATCCGTTATCTCGTGAGAAACTGAGTCCAGTATTAGCTTGTGTGAAGGCGAATTCATTAGAAGAAGGATTTACATATTGCAAAGAAATGTTGAACCTCGGTGGTTTAGGACATTCAGCAGTTATCCATTCTACAAATAAAGATGTGCAAAAGCAATTTGGGTTACGTATGAAAGCTTGCCGTCTCATTGTAAATGCACCTTCATCACAAGGTGGAATAGGGGATATATATAATGGATTTATTCCATCACTTACACTTGGTTGTGGTTCATACGGAAAGAATTCAGTTTCCCAAAATGTAACAGCGACTCATTTATTAAATATAAAAAGGCTGGCAAATAGAAAAAAGAATATGCAGTGGTTCAAACTGCCACCAAAAATTTATTTTGAAAAACATGCTACAGCTTATTTAGCAAATATGCCTAACATTTCACGTGCATTTATTGTAACGGACCCCGGAATGGTTGAACATGGCTATGTCGATACAGTCGCGCACTATTTAAACAAGAATGCAAATGATGTGAAAGTTGAAGTTTTCTTTGAGGTCGAACCAGATCCATCAGATGAAACTGTTTTCAAAGGTGCGGAAATGATGAAAAGCTTTAAGCCAGATGTAATTATCGCACTTGGTGGTGGTTCAGCTATGGATGCAGCAAAAGGAATGTGGTTATTCTATGAGCATCCAGAAACGACATTCTATGGTATTAAACAGAAATTTTTAGATATAAGAAAACGTACATGTAAATATCCGGAATTAGGAAATAAGGCGCAGTTTGTTGCGATTCCAACGACATCAGGAACGGGATCAGAAGTGACACCATTTGCGGTTATTACAGATAAGAAAAATAATATAAAGTATCCGCTCGCAGATTATGAATTAACACCAGATGTAGCAATTGTTGATCCACAATTTGTAATGACAGTACCACCACATGTAACAGCAGATACTGGTATGGATGTTTTAACACATGCAATTGAGGCGTATGTGTCTGTTATGGCAAATGACTATACAGATGGATTAGCATTAAAAGCTATTGATCTCGTATTCAAATATTTACCGAGAGCATATAAAGATGGAAATGATGAAGAAGCAAGAGAAAAAATGCATAACGCTTCTGCAATTGCAGGGATGGCATTTGCGAACGCTTTCCTCGGTATTAATCACAGCTTAGCACATAAGATTGGACCAGAATTCCATATTCCGCACGGACGCGCAAATGCCATTCTAATGCCGCACGTAGTCCGCTATAATGCTATTAAGCCAAGAAAACACGCATTGTTCCCAAAATATGAGCACTTTGTGGCAGATGAAAGATATGCACATATAGCGAGAATGCTCGGTCTTCCAGCAAGTTCGGCAGCAGAAGGGGTGGAATCACTCGTCCAAGCAATTATTGAGCTTGGAAAAAGCTTAAATATTAATATGAGTATTGCGGGACAAGGAGTCGATAAAGAGCAATTTGAAGAGGTTGTTGGAGTATTAGCAGAAAGAGCTTTTGAAGATCAATGTACAACTGCTAATCCAAAGTTACCGCTTATTTCAGAGCTGAAAGAAATTTATATGGAAGCATATAAAGGTGAATAATGATAAAAAAAGAGCCGCAGTAAAAGCGGCTCTTTTTTTTATTGGAAAATATCTCCCAGAATGGCTGTATTTACTGGTCTTTCAGTTTCATAGAATATGATACAGTGAAATGGAGGAGTGAGAATATAATGAAAGAATTAAAAGGAAAAATAGAAGATTATACTCGGTTTGGACAAATGCTTCTCGCTGTAAGTACATTGTTAATGGTTGGCTTATTGATTCCGAGTGGAGCAAAAGAGACAATCCAATTTTTTGTTATGATGGGGAGCATCGTTATATTTTTAAGCTTATCGTTCTTTTTCTTTCAGCGTGTGAAAGTGATGCGTGACCAGCTAGAGGAAAATGAATGTGAATAATATTGTTAACTAGAGCGCAGCGAAAAGAAAAAATCTTTTTGTCGCGCTTTTTGTTTTTTGTAGGAAAATATATGCGTTTCGTGTTGACAATGATAATCCTTATCAATTAAAGTAGAATAGTAGTTAATGATTATCATTATCAATTAGAGGTGAAGAAATGAAAAAATCTATTACGCTATTTACAGCGATTTTATCTATTTTTTTCTTGTTAATAGGTTGCAGTGCCAAAGGGGACGAAAAAGCGTCTGCAACCAAAACAGAAAAAGGAAAAGAGAAAATCGAAATTACCGACCTATCAGGAAGAAAGGTAACATTCGATAAAGTGCCAGAAAGTTTTGCAACATTAAGTATGGGGGACATGGATATTATTCATGCTTTAGGTGGAAAAATAGTAGGTCGCCCGGATACGAAATTAACTCTTCCGGATGAGCTAAAGAAAGCACAAGTAATTGGGAATGCACATCAACCGAATTTTGAGCAAATTGTTAGTTTAAAGCCCGATGTACTTGTTGCTAACAATGGATTCCAAAAGAATGTGCCAACGGTTGAAGGACAAGGAACGCAAGTTATCATTTCTTCTGCGAATTCTGTACAAGATATTCAAAAGAATATTGAATTATATGGAACGGTAATGAAGAAAGAAGATAAAGCAAAAGAAATTATTCAAAAAATGAATGATCAAATGAAGAAATATGAGAAAAAGAGCGATGTGAAAGCATTGCTAGTGTATGGCGCACCAGGAACTTATTTAGCGGCATTACCAACATCTTTATCAGGTGATATTTTAGAAAAAACAGGCGGAAAAAATATTGCTTCTGATTTTCCAGAAACGAAAGAATATCCGCAATATGCACAGCTAAGTGTAGAACGTATTATTGAGGCGAATCCAGATGTGATTTATTTAATTACACACGGAGATCCAAAAAGTGTGAAAAAAGCATTCGAAGGCGAAATGATGAAAAATGAAGCGTGGAAAAATTTAGAGGCAGTAAAACAAAACCGCGTAGTTATTTTGCCACCTGATTTATTTGGATCTAATCCTGGTACAAAAGTTACAGAAGCAATGGACTTTATGTATAAAAGTATACAAGATGTAAGGAAATGATACGTATGGAAAGTAGTGAAGTAGTAAGAGAAAAGGAACATCCTTTTGCGAAAAAAAGATGGATAATAGCAGTTACTTTAGTTGTATTAACAATCCTAGGTCTCTTTTACGGTCTTTTCGCAGGAAGTTTATCCTTTTCTGTACGAGATATTCTAACGGGTATACAAGATGAAGGTTCGACAGTTCATCGAATTGTATGGGATCTTCGCATACCGAGAGTGCTCATTGGGTTTATAGTAGGAACATGTTTAGCTGCATCTGGTACACTGCTACAAGGAGTTATGAGAAACCCTCTTGCAGATCCTGGTATTATCGGAGTTTCATCTGGGGCAGGCCTTGTAGCAATTGTCATCATGATTTTATTCCCACAGCATCTAGCTTTTTTACCACTAGGGGCGTTTTTAGGAGCTTTCATAACAGCGATGGTTATTTATGCTTTATCATGGCAAAAAGGGGCACCACCTTCAAGAATCGTCTTAGTAGGGGTGTCGATCAATGCATTAATTGGTGCAGCAACGTCAGCATTAATGTTATTACATAGTGACAAAGTACAATCGGTGTTACCGTGGCTAGCGGGTGGTATTGGTGGTGTAAGTTGGGCACATTTAAATATGATTATTTATTATGCAATATTCGCCATTATATTAGCTTTCTTTGGTATTAAGCATATTCGAGTGTTAATGCTTGGAGATGAAATGGCAAAGTTATTAGGACATAACGTGGAAAAAAGTCGGTTTTATTTAATCGTAGTAAGTACATTATTAGCTGGAATTGCAGTAAGTGTGTCTGGTCTGATTGGATTTGTCGGTCTTGTCGTACCACATATGCTACGTTTATTAGTTGGAAATGATTATAGATATTTGCTACCTTTATCATGCCTTGGCGGCGGGGTATTACTTGTTTTTGCGGATGCAATAGCTCGAAGTTGGTTTGACCCAATCGAATTGCCTGTTGGTATTTTACTGTCCTTCTTAGGTGGTCCGTTCTTCTTATATTTAATTCATAGAGGAGGAAAACAAAGTGATTTCCGTTAACAAAGTGTTTTACGCACACTCTGAAAGATTTCAAATGCAAAATATGAATGTACATATTAAGGCTGGAGAAATCGTTAGTTTAATTGGTCCGAATGGATCGGGAAAATCTACTTTGCTTCGTTTAATAGCAAGGCTACTGAAACAAAGCGAAGGGGACATCATTTTAGATGGGAAAAATATTCATATGATGAAGAGTGCTGATGTAGCGAAGCAATTAGCAATGTTACCACAAATGCATGATCATCAATTAGATTTAACAGTGAAAGAACTAATTGAGTTCGGAAGAGGTCCACATAAATCATGGAGTAGCCACTTAAATAAAGAAGATGAAGAAATTGTTGATTGGGCATTGTCTGTTACAAATCTTGAAGGGTGTGAATATCGTCTTTTACATTCTTTATCAGGAGGAGAACGGCAACGTGCTTGGATTGCGATGACGCTAGCGCAACGTACAAATGTCTTATTATTGGATGAACCAACAACCTTTTTAGATATCGTTCACCAGTTGGAAGTAATGGAACTTGTGAAACGATTAAATGAGGAGTTTGGAATGACAATTATAATGGTTTTACATGACATTAACCAAGCTGCTCAATATAGCGATCGTTTACTTGTATTAAAGCGAGGGAAAATTCAGTATGATGGTATACCAGAAGAAGTACTATGCCATGAAATGTTTCAACATGTATTTGGCATAGATGTAGATATTTTTCAGGGAAGTGACAAGCCTTTTTTTACACCGAAACGAATTTCTAAAAGGGGAGAAGAGCGATGCAAACAGAAGAGCGTATTACCATTGAATTAGTAAGAAAATTTGTTATGGCAGCTCACGGGGATTTAGAGAAAGTACAAGAGCTATTGGTTGAATCACCAAGCTTACTTCACGCCTCTTATAATTGGGGTGGATCAGATTGGGAAAGTGCGTTAGGCGCATCGGCACATGTAGGTCGTAAAGATATTGCTCTTTATTTACTAGAAAAGGGTGCTCGGATGGATATTTTTGCAGCAGCTATGCTTGGTGAATTAGAAGTTGTACAAGCTATTTTAGTAGCTCAACCAGAAGCATTGCGCGCATCTGGTCCTCATGGTATTTCTCTTCTTCAACATGCACGAATGGGTGGAGAGAAATCTAAGCGTGTATATGATTATTTAGCAATACTATCTTAATGAACGAAGGAAGTTCTTATGTGCGGTAAACTTTTCACTTGAAACAATTGGAAAGTTTACCGCCCGTTAGAACGGGATAAGTATCTAGTATATTTGAAAATCCTACACCCCCCTCAATTGTAGTTTTCTTTATGCTAGTTATGATATGGATGCAGTGGACAATATTTGTCTACTGCTTTTTTTGTTTCTATAAGATTGAATATTCTGTGTTATGTAGTTGATTCATTTATAATAAATGGTAACATTTATTGTGCATACAAAATATGATTGTGAAATTAAGAAGAAATTAGTAGAAAGGAGTGAAGGAATGTTTCATACAGACCGTTTACAAATTCGTAAATATACAATGGATGATTTACAGTTCTACGCTTCACTATGGGGAAACGAAAAAGTAATGCGCTATATTGGAAATGGGAATTTAAAAACATATATGCAATGTAAAAAAAGTTTGGAAGAGTGGGTAATTCCTAGCTATAAAAACGGCCTCGGTTTATTTGTATTAATTGAAAAGGAAACGGGGATACGGATTGGTCATGCAGGATTAGTAAAGCAGCAGATAGATGGAAAAGAGGAAATTGAAATTGGTTATTGGTTATTACCTCAGTATTGGGGAAAAGGCTATGCGAAAGAAGCAGCGGCAGCATTTCGAGACTATGGCTTCCAAGCGTTACGAATGAATAAATTGATTTCTCTTATTAATCCGGACCACCCCGCCTCAATCTTTGTCGCTAGAAAAACGGGGCTTAGTTATGAGAAAACAACTTCATTTCATGGGATGGATGTTCTCGTTTATTCCATTAGGCGCGTTGGATGAAAAAAGGTTAATTGCATTTTTTGAAGAATGGTATATAAAAATAAAGGGGGGATTACATGTACATTTATCATAATGGACTTATTATTCGTGAGGGAACGAATGGTGTACCTGCATATGCAATTAAGACTTTATTTGAAGATGCCGGTTGGAGCAATGATAATATCCCTTCTTGGCAAATTGAAAAATTCACGATAGCATTTGAAAATTCAACATGGGCATTCACAATCTGGGATGAAGAAGAGATGATTGCCATGGTTAGAGTCATTTCTGATGGAATCATGGTCGCGAACATAGTAAATTTAGTTGTGAAATGTGAATATAGAGGGAAGGGATTAGGTAAGAAACTTGTCGCTCTTTGTTTGCAAAAGCTACCACATGGTGACTGGTTTGCACATACTTCTGCGAACAATTTTGATTTTTATAGAAGCTGTGGATTTGAAGTTAGAGAGCTATCGAGAAATGGAACATGTGCGTATTATGGATATCAAGTCGCCAAAAGAGATGGTCACCGATAAATGAATGGCAAGTAAAAAAGTATAGCGAGGTAATTTTGAGACTTTTGATAATAGAGAATGGATTGAGGCTCGTTTTATGATAAAATAAAAGAAAATTCTGTTTATTTCTAGGGGGATAAAAATGAGTATAAAAGTTGGGGATGTATTTAAATATGAAAGAAGATTTACTGAGGAAGAGGTTTTTGAATTTGCAAATATTACCGGTGATAAAGGTAGACACCATGTGGAATACGATGAAGATGGAAGATTAATGGTTCATGGTTTATTGACTGCTAGCATTGGGACGAAAGTGGGAGAAGAGTTACATTACATAGCAAGAGAATTAGTAAGTGAGTTTATTAGACCAGTGTTCACAGGAGATACGATCACTTGTGAACTAACTTTAACAAATGTTGAGCAAATGGAAGGCTATAAAAAAGTTTCAATCGAGTCAGTTTATCGCAATCAGCATGAAAAGACTGTACTAGTTGGGACAAGTTATGGAATTATAAGGGGATAAAAAAGAAGCCTGTTTAACAGGCTTCTTTTTTTATTATTTAATAAACACGTTTTCGATTTTCCGCATAACTCGAGATGAGTAATAATGCAGTTTCTTCTCCTATATTACGAACAATATGAGGAACGCATGCATTCCATGAGAAAGAATCACCTTCTTCTACAATTGCAATATCTTCACCGTGCTGAACTTCTAGTTTTCCGCGTAATACAAGGTGACATTCTTCCCCTTCATGGGCATTTGGTGAGTTTTCTTTCGGGAATCCAGTAGGGATTTCTACTAAAGATAGGCGAAGGCCCCCTTGCTCCGCAACATGTTCAATTCTTTGCTCATCTTTGCCGTATACACTGTATTTCCGTTCTTCTTTTTTGACAATTTTTAATCGATCTTTTTGCTCTAACAATAAATAGGGAAGGGGAACGTTTAAAAAATTGGAGATCGTTTCTAAAGTTGAGATAGATGGTGATGTTTTATTATTTTCAACCTGACTCATAAATCCTTTAGAAAGACCTGTTCCCTCGCAAATTTGTGCAATTGTTATGCCTCTACGTTGACGAATTTCACGTATTGCAGAACCAATATTCATAAAATCAAGCTCCTTTTTGTAAACAACTATTTGTATCATAGCAAAAAAAATATATTTTTTCCCAGTGAAAATGAATTGACGAATAAAAAAAATTAGTGTATGTTTTGTAATGTAAATAAAAGTTTTGTATAATAAAACTATAAAGGAGAGAATGAAATGAATCAACATATTGGTAACTTAATTATTCGTATCGTGTTAGGGGTAACATTCTTCATGCACGGTTTAACAAAATTCCAATCAGGAATTGACAATATTGCAGGGTGGTTTACAAGCATTGGTTTACCAGGAGGACTTGCATACGGTGTAGCAACATTTGAATTAGTTGGAGGCCTATTATTAATTCTAGGTTTAGGTGTAAGATATATTGGATTATTATTTGCACTTGTTATGGTTGGAGCAATCGTAAAAGTGAAATGGTCAGCTGGTTTATTGGGAGATGGAAAAAATCCTGGTTTCGAATTAGAACTTGCATTATTAGCAATGGGTGCATACTTATTTGTTGCAAAAGCTGATGGTTTTGTAGATAATTTCTTAAAAGAAAAAATGTCAAAGAAGAAATAATTTAAATGGGGGAGGCTAACAAGATGAGTTTTCAACTTCATCCCAATACAACACTTGATGTTGTTCATTTATACGTATCTAATGTAAAGAAATCACTAGAGTTTTATACGGAAGTACTAAGTATGAAGGTGCTAAAAGAAGAAAAAGCAGTCGTTACATTTGGGAATGAAAATGATGAACCACTTCTTATCATTGAAGAAAAGAAAGAAGCTTTTCCGAAGCAAAGAGGAAGAACAGGGTTATATCATTACGCAATTTTATTACCAAGTAGGCAGGATTTAGCGAATGTTCTTCGTCATCTTGTAGAAATGGTATATCCACTACATGGCGGGGCCGATCATTACTTTAGTGAAGCTCTTTATTTAGCTGATCCAGATGGAAACGGGATTGAAATTTATCATGATCGACAAAAAGAAGTTTGGCGTGATGAGAATGGAGAGCTCCCATTTGTTAGTAACCCGTTAGCTGGTGAAGAATTATTGCAGCAAGGAAGTACATGGAGTGGATTTCCAGCTGGTACTGTGATGGGGCATATTCATTTCCATGTAGCTGATTTAGAGGAAGCGAAACGTTTCTATGTTGATGGTCTTGGTTTTGAAGTAACGATCCCAGCTCGTAATGGAGCGTTGTTCGTATCAGCAGGTGGCTATCATCACCATATCGGTTTAAATACATGGCAAGGTGAAGGGGTACCACCGCAAATGCCAGGTTCTGTTGGTTTGAAATATTTCACAATTGTACTAGCGGATGAAAAACAAAAAGAACAAGTATGTGAAAGCTTAAAAAATATTGGCAAGATTGCTACGTACAAAGATGGAATATTACAAGTCGAGGATCCATTTGGACATTGTATCCATTTCAAAATAAAAGGAGAAGCCTAAAAAGGCTTCTCTTTTTTATTTTCTTATAATTGCATTTTCGTTTTGTAAAAATAGTTCATCAAATTGTTTTGCAAGCTCAAAATCTAGTTTCGTTAAACCTTTTGCATTCCAAGATGACAAAGTAATAATAACTGCTTTATACTGGATAAGGATAAATGGATGGTGATTATGTTCTTCTGATAGTTTGGCGGCTTCAGAGACAAATTCGACTCCTTTTAAGTAGTCGGAAAACATATATTTTCGTTCAATCCATTTCTCATCTTTTACCATCCATTTATCTACCTTCAATAATTCCTCGTGAACTTCTTCTTCAGTTAATCTTAGCATCATTTTTCACATCCTTTATTGGAAGTAACGCAAGACCATTGTTAATAAGGCGTGTTACAGCTTCGTCAGTTGTGAAAGTAGAAAGTTGATGTAGTAATGCTGCAGATGTTTCATGCCCTTTGTTATGCTCTAAAAGTAACTCTAATACTTCAAGGCGCAGCAACCATTCTTTCGCATAAAATTTATTTAATACTTCTTGAATTGCTACTAATTGATCGATATGCGCGTCGTGTAAAATCCCCTCACTTCGAATATCTCGAACTGTTTGATACATACGCTCGAGTTCATTCAGTACAAGCGGAGCAGGAATTTCTTGAACTTCTTCATCCATTGGGAAAAATGCTGCTGCATCTGCGGCACCTGGGAATACTGAAGTGATTTGTGAGCCAACAGCCATATCAAATGCGCCCCATGAAGCATCAAATAAAACGCGGGCGTTATAAGTAACTGTGCAATCGATAAAGGAAATAAGAGCAATTTTCTTATCGTTTTTCACAATATCTGTTACTGTTCCTTTTACATGAATACCACTTGCAAAAGTAAACTCAGCGATAGTTCCAATTGTAATTCCTAATGATTGTAGTTGTTCGTCTGTACAATTTTCTAATGCAATATTTTCAGTAAGTAATCCAATCGGTGTTCCAAATCCGTCACTGTGTACAGAAGTAGAATGATTCGCTAACTGTTTATTATGAAGCGCTAATGCCGTTGGCGAATTTGTTCGCATGTAAATTAATTCACCTGCATCGTTTTCAATTGTCTCGCTAAATGTACCTGTGATTTGTAATCCGCTATTTAGCTCAGCTGTTGCATAGTTCTCAGAGCGAATTGCTTTTTCTAAACCTTCTTTTCCACCTGTTTTAAAGGCCATTGTTTTAGAAAATGTTTCAAGCGCATCTGTTAATTCTTCAAAGGACTTGCAAACGAATAGTTGTGGTTGCATTTTTGTTACGTCATAAGTTGTCCCTGTACATGCTTCGATAGAAAATGGAACTTTTTCTACAGCGTCTGTTAAGCAATGTTTGCTTTCGCCAACAGAAGAAAGGAGACCAGCACCATATATTTTTGGATCATCTATATTTCCAATCAATCCATATTCTACTGTCCACCAGAAAAGACGTGAAATTTGTTCAGCTTCTGATAAACCAGAAACTAAGTTTTGTTTTTCGATTACAGCATTTTCAGCAGCCTTAACTTCATCAGGAGTAGAAGTAGGACTTTCTTTTACTATCGTTAATGTACGAACAGCTTCAAATGCATCATGTTCTTCTTTTGTAGAGAAAGCTTTTGCACCAATTTGCCCAAAACGTTTCACATATTTTGCATATGTAGGATCAAGTAAAATCGGTGCGTGTCCTGCGGCTTCGTGTACGATATCTGGAGCTGGTGTGTACTCGATATTTTCTACTTTCCGAATATCTGTTGCGATTGGTAGTAATCCGTGTCCTTGGAAATCGAAGAATGCTACACCGGGAATAAGTCCGTCAATCGTTACAGCGCCCCAGCCACTTGGTGCCAAACACTCATTCATTTCTTCTACTTTTGGAATTGAATCTATATTAATACCAGATGATTGTAGTCCGTTCACATAGGCTGGATGAGCAACGTCTTTTAAGAAACTATGATTTTGTCTCATAATATAACGCCACACAGCGTGATTCACCGGTGTGTATTGATCATAATGTTGTGTGGATACGAATGGTTTTAAATGCGATGGGATTTCTGTTTTCTTTGTCATTTAGACATCCTCCTTTTTTTTCAATAAAATTGAATATCGATTTCGTATAGCTTGTATCACCTCCTTTCATTTTTGTAAGCGCTTATAAAATTTTATCATAAGATTCGGAATTATTTAACATATGTTTCTGTGAGAAATAGAAAAAGCCCCTATCGGAAAATCCGATAGGGGCGAAAGAATCGCGGTACCACCCTATTTGTAAGAGAAAATATACTTACATCTCAATTAATGATAACGGAAAAATTCCGTCTTTTCCTTCATGCATAAAAGCACTACGAAAAAGAAGCTCCAGAATTGTAATTCATACTTATATATGTGCTAATTTCCACCGACCATTAGCTCTCTGTAACAGGGATATAAGATACTACTGCGATTCTTTCAACGCGTATATATGAAATTGTGTAAGAGGATGGATGCAAAAAAGTCCCTATCGGAAAATCCGATAGGGACGATAAAAATCGCGGTACCACCCTATTTGTAAACAACTAATTGTTTACCACTCACTTTACGATAACGGAAAGATCCGTCTTTCTCTTCATGCCATAAAAAGCATTACGGGAAAGAAGCTCCAGAATTGTAATTCACGCTTGTATATGTACTGATTCGCACCAACCATCAGTTCTCTGAGACAGTGATATAAGTCGCTACTAGCATTCCTTCAAAGCCGATATATAATTCGTTCAACTAAACTATGTTTTGTATTATAAAACTATATTAAAAAAATTGTCAACAAAAATTTTTTATCCCGTGTTAATGAGCAGTAAAATTCCTACCTCAAAATTCAGTGGAAGTAAAGAAGTAAAGAAGTAAAGAAGTAAAGAAGTAAGATGGGAGCCTAACTGCTCGTGAACCCCCGATTGGTGAAGGCTAATAATCAGTGGGGATGAACGAAATCTCCACTGATTAAAATTTCACTTTATTTCACTTCTAAATTAACAGTTAAATTAGAGGTATTGCCAGCTGCATCAGTTGCTACAATGTGAATAGTATTTTTTCCTTCGTGTAATTGAGTGCGATCGAAATAAATGTCATAGCTTTTCTCCCAAGGGTTCAGGAATGCCTGTTCCCATACACCATTTCCGTTAATTTCATATTGCATTCTCACTGGAATACCAGGTGCTATCCAACCAGATTCTGACATCCAATCTAGTAGAATATCATCAACTTTTCCTCTAATTACAAGATTTTCTTGGTCAACCTCGTGTGTTAACTTAGGTGCAGTTCGATCAAGAAATACAGCAGCTGTTTGCTTTGTTTCTCCGCCAGAATTAGAAGCAACTGCTTCAATTTGATATAGCCCGTCAGTTAAAGGAGTGCCATCTGCTTTTGTACCATTCCATTTGAAAGGTTTATACCCAGGAGTTGCATTTTTAGCTTGATGGATAATCCCTTGATACGTTACATGTTCTTTCGTAACTAAATTTGCATGCAATGTGATATCATCCACAGGCGCAACTAAATAGTAGTTGATGAGATTATCATCTAGTACGTGGTCGCCATTTGGGCTAAAAGTAGAATTAATAATTTCAAGTCCATCGATACGTTTATAATCTTTAGGATCGATACTAAATGTGAATGGAATTCGAATTTCTTCTTTTGCCCCTTGTTCTTTTACATATACATTTCCAGTATATACACCTTGTTGTAGTGAGTTATCTACAGTGATAGTAAATGGTTTTTCGGTACTACTATTCGGTTGTATGCTAATCGATGAAGGGACAGAAGCTTTTACTTTTGTTTTTGTGTTTGCATCTAGTAATTCCACACGAGTTGAAAAACTTTTCTTTTTACTAGAAAGGTTTTGTAATGTAACATTTTGCGTCAGTTTTACTTTTCCGCTATTGGGCTTAATAAGACCGAAGCTGACATTGTTAGGTTTTACTAATATATTTGTTTGAGCTGCTTTCGGAATGTTAATTAAACCAGATCCTTGTGCCATAACAGGGTATGTATTTTCATTGACATCATGTAATGTTTTGGCATTGTTGGCAAGAGCCGCTTTCAATTGTTCTGTCGTCCAATCAGGATGCATTTGACGCAAGAGGGCAACCGCTCCAGCTACTTGCGGAGCAGCCATACTTGTTCCGTTATGCGATTCATAGCCGCCTCGCGGTACTGTACTAGTAATTTGTACTCCAGGTGCAACAACATCAGGCTTTATTAGCCAACTTCCTTGTGATGGTCCTCTTGAACTAAAGTTACCGATAAGTTCTGTTTGCTTTGGTTGTCCAATTTTTATGTTTTTCTTTCGTTTTGTAATTAAAGTTTTTAATTCTTCCCCATTTGTATTTGATAATTGCGTTACTGGGACAGCTAGATGTTCACGTGAAAAATATTCCGGCATCATATTAATTTCTTTTTCGCTAGAGATTAATAACACACCAAGTGCACCAGCTTGCTTCGCTTGTTCTGCTTTTACTAATGTACTAGAAGTACCTTGTAAAATAAGTGCGAATTTCCCTTTTACATCTTGTTTTGCATAATCACTTGGATTGCCATAACCAACATATACAAGAGGGGAATCATTTCCTATTGGAAAATCGGATTTTGATAACGGTAACCCTTGATATGTTTTGCTGGAACCAGCTACTTGGAATGTTGGAAACGGGATAGAAACCGTAGATGCTCCAACAGAAATGACACTACTTGCGTTACCGGGAGCATCAACAGACCAAGGTTTTGGTCCGTCATTTCCATTTGAAACGACAGCAGTAACACCAAGTTTCGCTGCTCGTTCTAACGTTAATGTTACAGGCTGATCAGGTACATTTAAATCCTGCCCAAGGGAGAGGTTTAACACATCCGCACCATCTTGAATCGCTCGCTCAATCCCTTGGATAATATCATCTGTTGTACCAGTTCCACCGTCATTCATTACACGATAGGCTAGAATAGAAGCGTTTGGAGCAACGCCTTTAATTTTTCCGTTACCTGCAATAATTCCAGCTACATGAGTACCATGTACGTTACCATCCATTGGATCGTTATCTTCATCAACCGTGTCATATCCACCGATATAATTTGCCTTTAAGTCAGGGTGTGTATAGTCTACGCCAGAGTCGATAATGGCTACTTTCATGCCTTTTCCATCAAGCGGTTTGCCAGATGGATCTTTTAAATTCCACGCTTCAGGTGCACCAATTGTCGGTCCACCGATATTTGGTGCTTCTTCGTTAGTAGCACTTTTTGATGTTTCATGCAATTTATATGTTAAGTTCGGATAGACTGCTTTTACTTCAGGTAAAGAGGCAAGAGAGGTAATTTGATCTCCAGGAACTGAAATAGAGAATCCGGAAAATAACGTATTATACACTTCTTTAATTTTTGCACCAGGTGCTTTTTCTTTTATTTTCTTAGTCGTATCTTCTTGTGCTTTTTTTAGCTCAGCATGATAAGACTGCGCATTACTATTTTGGAAATCTGGAGCATGCTGAATATTACTTTGAGCAGCGAGAGGTGCGTGTTGCAATTCTACAATTACTGATATTTCTTTTGTTGTTTTCGTTTCAACATTTTGAGCAATTTTATGTTCTCCCCACTGTTCAATCGTTGTTTTTAATTGTGGACTAAATTGCTTTTCCTTTTGTAGTGATTCAGCATGAGCGCTTAAAGCTCCAAAACTAGAAAAGACAAGCGCCATGCTTAATAGTGTAGATGTAGTTTTTTTCATTGATACTCCCCCTAATAAAAGTGCTAATATTCAGAAATAAAATCTTGCATTTTAGTTAAAAATTATAAATATAAATGTTGGATAAACTATACTTTCGACACAATTCATACCAATCCTCTATGAATTGAAAATTTCTTGGGAAATTTTTTCTGATTATGTCGAATCGATATTTTTCACATATTGTAGGGAGAAAGTGAGGAATGCTATGAGGGAAATGGAGTGATGGTATGAAAAGGCTAATAGTAAGTGGTAGTGTAGTGTTGTTTATGTTTTTATTTTCTATCACTATTACTAGTGCAGAAAATAATAGTGTGAAAGTTGCTTTTATTCGTCATCATAACCTTTGGATTAAAGTTGATGGGAAAGAAATACAGATTACAAAAGGAGAGTACATAACAGGGCCGAAGTGGTCATATGACGGGGAGTGGCTAGCATATGTAAAAGGGAAGAAACAAAGTATTCTTGAGTTATATCGGCTGAAAGATGGAAAAAAAGTTACGCCGTTTCACTCAGAAGCATCGAATTATCAATGGTCACCAACAGAAAATATAATTGCATTTATATTTACAGGTACATTAAATACATTTGATGTAGAAAAAAAGAATGCAGATTTTGAAAATGTATCGGCTGGTGTAGGGGATTATGCATGGTACCCCGATGGAAAGAACTTTCTTGTATCCTCTGAAGCGCACTTACTTCCAACAGGATGGACAGGTGCTCAGCTATATGAAGTGCAAAAAGATGCACATATGAATCCTCACAAAATGAAGCATTTGTATGCATTGCCAAATGAACATGATGATTTCCTAGCGCTAGTAGCAAGTGGCTTTAAGTGGTCACCAGACCAAAAGTGGATTTCATTTTTAGCAGTACCGACAGCTTCATGGTCAGCTGATAGTAATACGCTTTGCTTAGTTCGTGCAGATGGCAGTCGGTTTGAAAAAGTAGATCAAATGTTATTAAACGCACAATGGTTTCAATGGGCACCATCAAAAAATATATTAGCTTATATTGAAGGGAGCGGAAGAGTTGCATTAGAAAATAAGCATTTAAAAGTAAAGGAATTGCCAGCACTTCAGCAGAACATATTTACGCCGAAAGGATATGTTGATTGGGATTTTGTATGGAAGAACGATAGAGTAATTATCGTTTCACGAGCAAAAGAGGCAGGGATAGAAACTCCACCAGAAAAAAGGCCACTACCATCTTTGTATGAGGTCGATAGTACAAGTAATGCACAGCATCAAATCACAAAGAAAACGAACAAGCAAGGGGATTACCACCCGATCTTCATGAAGAAGAGTAATCAATTAATTTGGATACGTTCAGACCGTAAGAAAGCGGATGTATGGCTTGTTCATAAAGATGGGAAACAGGAAAAGAAGTGGATTGAAAATATAGATGTACCAGCGTGGTATTATGAGAAATGGAATTGGGAAAATGTCATCTCGGTGAAATAACAATAAAAAACTGCCTAAAAGATCATTTTAGGCAGTTTTTTATTGTTATTTATGCGTTTTATTTGGCTTTTTTTTCGCTGGGTTTCCGTTCCCTTGGCGCTTTCTATTTTGTTCATCTTTTGCTTGTTTTTCATGCAGTGTATCTAAAAAGTCATTCGAGTTACTCATTTTTCTATCGCTCCTTTCATTTCGTCCTAATTACTATAACCATTTAGGAGGATAATCATGAGTTAGAAGTTAGGCACTTAATTTTCTTCGATAATGTAAGTAAAATATTCCATACATAACAAATAGCATGAGTAAAACTTGTAACTCTACATTTTCCTTTAAAATAGCTGCGATAGGGTCTGGTAAGTACGGTGATTTATCGTTTGTGCTTAAACCTAACCATTTATTTAAGAGGCTAATGGTACAAAACATAAAAACACCGGACCAGCTTGCCGCAATTGCTTTTTGTTTAATTTTTGTTTCACGTTCATCATCTGTAATCCAAGGATTAGCAGTTTTATCACTACTAAAGAAGCCGTTTATATATCCCCATACAATCATTCCAATAAAGACAATTATCCATTTCATATATGTAATTCTCCTTTCGGTGTAAAAAGTATTTTACATGTGATATTGTAATATTTTACAAAGATTAGTGTCAAACCTTTTTTACATATCGTTTTTTATACAGCAGGAATAAAGAATGCAATAGGGAAGAAATATGTGTGAGGATTTTATAGTAAGAGGAGGCTGAATATGAAACTTGTTTTTGTTCGGCATGGTGAAGGTGAACATACAACGGATTTACCGGAAAGCTTGCAAATGTTGGATCCATCATTGACGAGAGTAGGAAGGGCTCAAGCTAAATTACTTCAACTTGATGTACCATTGCAAGAAACGGATATATTAATTGTTAGCCCTACACTTCGAACTTTGCAAACGGCGACAATATGGAGTGCGAAAGTTGCTTGTCAAAAAATCGTCCATCCATATGTATCTCCGCGTATTTTTCCTTATCGAGAAGGAGCGAAAACATTACCGTGCGATTATATAGTAGATCAGGGAATGATAACAAAGTTATTTCCGCATTTTTCGATAGAGAAAAGCTCAAATAATCAGTTATGGAAGGAAGGTATAAACACTATTTCAGAGAATAGTTTTCAGCAAATAGTAAATGAATTTCTTCTTTGGTGTTATGAACTGGGTGCTGAAAGAATTTGCATTGTATCTCACGATGGAACAATTACAGCATATAGGCAATATTTACAGAAAGTCGTTTTAACTAGATCAGATTTTTTGAAAGAAACGGGCATATATGAAATGGATTTATCCCATAAAATTCTGATTGATAAGGGCTGATTATAGGATGGGGGTTGTATGTTGAATATTGCATTAGTAGTTGGTTTTAATTCGGATTTAGAGGCGCAATCAATCCGAGCATCTCTTGAATATTTTGGTGCAAGGGTTGTGACATATTGGATTGGTAGACCGAAAGATTTTGTGGAAGTTCTTTCTGGAAAGAACTTATTTAACGATATTAATTATATTATTTTTTGCTTTCATGGTGAAGAAGGGAAGTTTGTCATGGAAGAGTTAGGCGAAGAAGTATATGAACAAGATGAACCGAGAGGGTATTTTGGTACAGAAGAAATTTATAAATATGCAAAATTGCATAATACACATATTGTAAATAGCGGGTGCACGTTAGGGGAGAAAAATCTAGCAAAATCTTTTTTACATAGTGGGGCGAAATCATATATTGGATCGATTGATTATGTAGATGGAAATGCAGCACTTATGTTTACTATACGCTTATTTTATGGGGTTATTAACCATGGGAAAACGTTAGAAGAAGCGTTTCAAGAAGCGAGTTTAATTGATGAGGAGACACATACATTTCGATTCTATAATTAGTGTGAAACACGTTTATTCTATATTCGAATAAACGTGTTTCACATTTAACTCACATTTTTTTTACATTTTTTTCAATGAAAATGATTATCACTTGTGGTATGATATGTTCAAGTTTTTACAGGTAATAAAAGTTACTATATAAACATTAGTTTTTAATGTTTCATACGCATGTCACAGATTATTCATAATTAACATTTGAAAAATAAGTAACTAATGTTATTATATTATCTGTAACTAACTTAATTACAACTTTAGGAGGAAGATATGGTTATTCAATTTTTAAGAGAAAACAAAGCAGTTTCTTTTGTATTAGCAGTAATTCGAGTATATCTTGGTTACACATGGTTAATGGCAGGAATCGGTAAACTACAAGGAAAAGGATTCGATGCAACAGGTTATTTGCAAGGGGCAATTGAAAAATCTAAAGGTGCACAACCGGCTGTTCAATCTTGGTGGGCATCATTCTTACAAGAATTTGCAATTCCAAATGTAGATTTGTTTAATACACTTGTAACATGGGGAGAAATTTTAGTCGGAATTGGTTTAATTGTAGGCTGTTTAACAAAAACAGCGGTCTTTTTTGGCCTTGTAATGAACTTTTCCTATATGTTTAGTGGGTCAATTGGTGTGAACCCTGAGATGGTTATCTTATCTATGTTTGTTCTTGTTTCCGGTATGAACGCTGGGAAATTTGGAATGGATGGCTTCGTTATCCCGAAAGTATTAGGATCAAAAACTCAAAAACGCCAAAAGCAAGCTGCTTAATATATGAAAACGGGTATCTCAAAATGAGATACCCGTTTATGTTATTTTTCAACTTTGATCGGATTGTTCTTAAAGAAATCTTTTACATACCCGACAAATTCTTGTGGTTCTTGGCGAAATGGTGCATGATAACCTTTTTCAATAATATGTAAAGTGCTATTTTTTAAGAATTGATGATACGTTTCTCCTTCTTTCCAGGATACGCTACTATCATTTCTGCCCCATATAATTAAAGTTGGCTGTTTTATTTCATTTGCATTAATTTTAAGACGTCTAGGCCATAATTTCATTTTATTATAATGCTCTTCATCATTACGTTTGAATTTCACTTTGCTTTCATCATAATCTGTAATAGAAGAAACGGCATTTAAATCAGTCGACAATTGTGGTTTTGGTGAGCCTTGTTTATTAACGAATGTATGAGGGCCACCTGTAGCATCAGTTAAAATAAGGTGAGTAACTG
>Ga0209463_1000787_pt1 | contig 21900 bp, 17 predicted proteins | sample AgamicMgSfrz_FD_187169 | JGI IMG/M metagenome (GOLD analysis project Ga0209463, IMG submission 187169) | Agave microbial communities from Guanajuato, Mexico - Mg.Sf.rz (SPAdes) (version 2) | ecosystem: Host-associated > Plants > Phyllosphere > Phylloplane/Leaf | place: Guanajuato, Mexico... | reverse complement strand
TAAATCAGCTCGAACAGCACATAGGTGCTGAGGTAATACCAGAAGCCGAATCCTTCCACCCACAACAGCGGATAGAACATCATTAACGGCGCGCCGATCAGCAGGAAAAAGCGTCGGCGGCCAAAACGCCGCCCCAGACGCGTACGTCCGAAATTATCGGTCAGATAGCCCATCAGAGGATTGCTTAACGCATCGACCACGCTGGCAATAGAAAAAATCAGCGAGGCTTCCAGCAACGATAATCCGCAGAACGTGGTATAGAAATAGAGTAGCCATGCACCGCTAATAGCCAGCGCGCCGCTGCCCAACAGATTGCCGCCGCCATAACTTAACCTGTGCCACAGTTTAACCTGCGGCTCTTGCCCGGAAGGTAAAGAGGATGTGGTCATAATCACGTCTCGTTATAATTATGAAACGGCGTTTCAATTTATAAGATTTGCTGTTTCTTATAGAGATCGCGTCTGTTATTTACTGTGATTGCTTTCACATTTCTGAGCCAGACTCTCTTTTGTAAAGGGCGTTTTGCGAGCCAGCCTGCATTCCTTCCGCTCAGGAAAAATAGTGTGATCCTTCTTACATTTTTTTCAGCCATGGCTCGGCAACCGTCACGAACAGGGTATCCTCTCTTAAAATGTGAAACAGCGTTTCATTTAGCTTTAATATCTGGCAAGAGGAGGAACCATGGCAAAGGGAGATCGGCGACATCTGCCGTTTCATCGCTTTCAGGATGAAAAAACCGGCGCGGACATCGTGCGCTTAACGCCGCCTGAGGTGTTATGTCACCGCAACTATTTCTATCAAAAATGCTTTTTCAACGATGGCAGCAGGTTACTGTTTGCCGGTGAGTTCGAAGGGCATCGCAACTACTATCTGCTCGATCTGCAACAGCAGCAGGCAACGCAGCTCACGGAAGGCGCTGGCGACAATACCTTTGGCGGCTTCCTCTCGCCGGACGATCGCTATCTGTTTTACGTTAAAAACGAACGCGAGCTGCGCCGCGTCGATTTACAAAGCTATGAAGAAGCCACAGTCTATACCGTACCGCAGGAGTGGGTAGGCTACGGCACCTGGGTTGCCAACAGCGATTGCACTAAATTAGTGGGCATTGAAATCGACCGTCAGGACTGGGAGCCGCTCAGCGACTGGCAGGTATTTAAAACCTTCTTTGAGAAGAACCCGCACTGTCGCCTGCTGCGCGTCGATTTACAAACCGGTGAGGCGCAAACCATCCTGGAACAGCGCTTGTGGCTGGGCCATCCGATTTATCGTCCTTTCGACGATCAAACCGTCGCCTTCTGCCACGAAGGGCCGCACGATCGGGTCGATGCCCGTATGTGGCTGATTAACGAAGACGGCAGCCAGATGCGCAAGGTAAAAGATCATGCCGAAGGGGAAAGCTGTACCCATGAATTTTGGGTGCCAGACGGCTCGGCGCTGATTTATGTTTCCTACCATAAAGAACGGCCAGAGCGGGAAATTTGCCGTTACGATCCCGTCACGCAACATAATGAAGTGCTGATGACTATGCCCGCCTGCTCCCATCTGATGAGTAATCAGACCGGCACGCTGCTGGTCGGCGACGGTTCTGGTACGCCAGTGGATGTGCAGGATACGCAGGGCTATACCATTGAAAACGATCCGATGCTGTGGCTGTTTGATGTGGCAACGCGCAGCTATCGCCCGCTGGCGGCGCATAACAGTTCGTGGCGCGTGTTGAACGGCGACCGTCAGGTTACCCATCCGCATCCGTCGTTTACGCCGGACGACCGTCAGGTGCTGTTTACTTCCGACTACGAAGGCCAGCCGGCGCTCTATCTGGCGACCATCAGCGACCATTTTTTTAGCCAACCTGCACATAACGGATAACTGTATGTTTACTTTTAAAGAGCAAACCCACGTAGAAGATTTGGGCAACGGCGTGACGCGGCGTATCCTGGCGCACGGCGGTGGAATGATGGCGGTGGAAGTCACCTTTGAGAAAGATGCGGTCGGCCCGCTGCATCATCATCCGCACGAACAGCTCACTTATGTGCTGTCCGGGCGCTTCGCATTTACTATTGATGGGGAAACCCATGAGGTCAGCGCGGGCGACACGCTGTATAAGAAGCCGAATGTGGTTCACGGCTGCGTCTGCCTGGAGGCAGGCGTTCTGCTGGATACTTTTACGCCGCAGCGGCAGGATTTCCTTTCCTGAAACAGCGTCAGGGCTTTTTTGCCGGAAACGGCGGCAGGGCTCCCTTTCTGTAAAAATAACCGTTACTGGTTGAAAACAGCAGCAGGAGCGCCTTTCTGAAAACAGCAGCGGATCGCCATCTGGCGCTCCGCTGCTTCGTTCGAGGGTTTACTTTTTAGCCTGTGGCAGCTTTTCAATATCCACGTTGCCCTGCTGTTCAGCAACAAAGGATTCCTTGCGCACCTCCGCCACATCGTGCGCGGTGACCGGTTTCTCGCCTTTATTGCCCCAGCTGGTACGGATAAAGTTCACCACGTCCGCGACCTGATTGTCGTTAAGACGCCAGCCGAAGCCCGGCATCACCACCGAACTCGGCGCGTCCTTAACGCCCGGCAGCGTGCCGCCGGTCAGCACGATATGGATCAACGAGGTAGGATCGTCCGCCAGCACCACCGGATTGCCGCGCAGCGCCGGGAAGAAGCGCTGGTAGCCGCGACCGTCGGTACGGTGACAGGCGGCGCAGCTATCGACATAGGTCGCCGCGCCCGGCTTGCTGTCATCGCCTTTCCACAGCGCCTGCGCAACGGCGTCATCCGGCTGGAAACCAGCCTGTGACGGATCTTTCGCGCCCAGCGACTTCAGATAACGCGCGATGGCGTTAATATCTTCCTTGCTCAGATATTGCAGGCTGTGTTCCACCACCTCGGTCATGCCGCCGAAGGCCGCCGTATCATCGTTGCGCCCGGTGCGCAGGAACTCTGCCAGATCGTCCTGGCTCCAGCGTCCCAGGCCGTCACGGTTATCGCCGCGCAGGTTGCTGGCGGTCCAGCCATCAATCGGCGCGTTGCTGCCCGCCAGGTAGTCGCTGCCTTTCGCATCGTTCAGCGCTTTTTCCTGCATGGTGAAGCTACGCGGCGTATGGCAGGCGCCACAGTGGCCCAGCCCTTCCACCAGATAGCGTCCGCGCGCCAGCTCTTTGTCCTCGCCCGCTTTTGGCTGGAACGCCTTCACGTCCGGCGCGAATACCGTGCGCCAGATCGCCAGCGGCCAGCGCATCGACAGCGGCCAGGGAATATCGCTCTCTTTATTCTGCTGCGCCACCGGCGCCACGCCGTGCATAAAGTAGGCGTAAAGCGCCTGCATATCCTCATCTCTGACGACCGCGTAAGAGGGATAGGGCATCGCCGGATAGAGCGTATCGCCATTTTTCGCGATCCCGTGACGCACCGCCTTCTGGAAATCGTCATAGCTGTAACTGCCGATTCCGCTTTCCTTATCCGGCGTAATGTTGGTGGAGTAGATAGCGCCGATCGGCGTCTCCATCGGCAGGCCGCCCGCAAAGGGTTTGCCATCCTTGCTGGTGTGACAGGCGACGCAGTCGCCCGCTCGCGCCAGATATTCGCCGCGTTTAATCAGATCGCCGCCCTGGTTATCGGCCGCCAGCGCGGCAGACGCGCTCGCCAACAGGCCCAGCGCCAGTAATGCCTTTTTCATTGCCATCATCCTTATGCCTGCACCAGCGGCCCTGGGTTTTTCAGATACTGTTCGCGAATTGCCTTCGCCGACCAGTAGGTCAGCGCGGCCACCATGCCGGTCGGGTTATAGCCCAGGCCCTGCGGAAAAGCAGAAGCGCCCGGCACAAAGACATTCGGCACGTCCCAGCTTTGCAGATAGCGGTTAACCGCGCTGGTCTGCGGATCCTCGCCCATAATGGCGCCGCCGTTCATATGCGTAGTCTGATAAACCGTGGTATCGAAATGGGTGCCCTGCGTTTTCGGCGCGCCAGTGATCTCTTTCGGGTTCATCGCTTCGGCAATTTTGCGCATCTTGCCGTGCATAAACTGCGACATCCTGATGTCGTTGTCCTGCCAGTCAAAAGTCATACGCAGCAGCGGCTGGCCGAAGGCATCCTTATAGTTCGGATCGAGATCGAGATAGTTGGTGCGGTAAGACTGGTGCGCGCCGTGCGCATCCATGGAAACGTGATGCGTATAGTGATCGGCTACCGCCGCCTTCCATTTGCTGCCCCAGCCCGGCGTGCCCTGCGGCACCGGCAGGCCGGAAATCGGCTTCACGCCCGCCTGGTTTACCCAGAACGGCGAACCGCCGACAAAGCCATATTTGCCGTGGTCGAAATTATCGGCGTTGAAATCATCGACGCCAACGCCCGCGCCGCCTGCGCCGATAAAGTTATTGGTATGCACATCCTTGCCAAAGAACGCCTTAATGGTGGAGATGTTCTGGTAGGCAAAGTTGCGCCCGACCACGCCTTCGTTGGTAATCGGATTGTACGGTTTGCCGATGCCGGAAAGCAGCATCAGATGCACGTTATGGAACTGGAACGCGGAGAGGATCACCAGATCCGCTGGCTGCTCAACCTGACGGCCCTGCGCATCGACATAGGTCACGCCGGTGGCACGCTTTTTATCATCGGTGAGATTCACGCGCAGCACGTGCGAGTTATCACGCAGTTCAAACTTCGGCTCCTGACGCAGCGCCGGCCAGATATTCACGTTCGGCGACGCTTTGGAATACATGTAGCAGGCGTAGCCGCTGCAGTAACCGCAGAAGTTGCACGGGCCCATCTGCGCGCCGTAGGTGTTGGTATAGGGGCCGGAGGTATTGGCAGACGGCAGATCGTAAGGATGATAGCCAACCGATTCCGCCGCTTTAGCAAACAGCTGCGCGGACCAGGTGCGCTTCTGCGGCGGCAGCGGGAAATCATCCGAGCGGTCCGGTGCGAACGGGTTGCCGCGACCTTTGCCGACCACTTTGCCTTTAATACTCCAGGCGGAACCGGAGGTGCCGAACACCTTTTCCGCCTTGTCAAAGAACGGCTCCAGCTCATCATAGGTGACGCCGAAATCCTGGATTGTCATGCCTTCCGGGATAAAGTTTTTGCCGTAGCGCTCTTCGTAGTGACTGCGCATCCGCAGCTCCATCGGATCGACGCGAAAGTGAACGCCAGACCAGTGCAGGCCCGCGCCGCCGGTGCCGGTGCCGGGTAAAAACGCCGCCAGCTGACGATAAGGCTGGGCGGTCTGAGAAGGATTGTGACGAATCGTTACGGTACTTTTCGACAGGTCCTGGAACAGCTTTTTACGCACGTTATAGGTGAGTTCGTCAATGACCTGCGGATAAGCGCCGTCGGGCCAGGTATCACGATGCGGGCCACGCTCCAGCGCTACCACATGCAGGCCCGCTTCCGTCAGCTCTTTTGCCATAATGGAACCGGCCCAGCCGAAGCCGACAATTACCGCGTCCACTTTTTTCATTACGTTTGCCATGCTTATGCCCTGTCTCCACGAATCGATACCGCCGGGAAGGGATAACGCTCGCCGCGCTCCACCCAGTCCATAAAATCAGCGCGTGCGCCGGGAAAGCCGATCAGCTTCCAGCCCACCATATGCTGATTCCCGCCGTGCAGCGGATCGCAGAAAAAGCCCTCGCGGGTGTTTTGCAGCAGGTAAGCGAAGAAGGTTTTTGCAGGCAGCTGCTTAAAGCTGGCTTTGTTGCTTTCAAAATCGCCCAACAGCGCATCCTGCTGTTCCGCCGTCAGCGCCGCAAAGGCTTTGCCATGCTGCTGTTTGGCCCAGGCGTCCGCTTCGGCGATGCCGAGACGATAGATCTGCTGCGGCACCAGCGGCAGCTGATCGCCCAGCTCTTTTGGCGCATCGGGATCGAAGGGGGCCTGCATATACCAGTTGTTGCCGGTAGCGTAAGGCGTGTTCATCTGGCGATCGATGAACTCCGGCACGCCAGCTTCCAGCGCGCCTGGACCGCGCTCATCTGCCGGAATCAGGCGGGCAACCGCCGCCTTAATAAAGGCGAACTCCTCAGCGGTAAACCAGACCGGCTGATAATCACGTGCGGTTTGCGGCCCCGCAGGCGCCGCGTTAACCTGCGCCTGGGCGTTATTGCTGAGACCAGGCGAGGCAATAACGCTGGTGCCCATCGCCACGGCTGGCGCCAGCGCGATGGTTTTCAGAAGAAATTCTCTCCTGGAAGTACTCGTTTTTTCTTTCGACATGACATTGCCTTAGCGCGCGTCCCTGACGGCGCAACTGTTAATCGTCTCGTTGTTATTATTGTTATCAATAGAGGAAGGGTCTTTCCGGTGGATAAAAATGAGATTGTTACCGGTAACAAAAGCGTGCATTGTAACAGTTATTTTGCAAAATCTTTAGTTCTATTAAACAGAGATATACAAATTACTTAGCATAAACGTGGCAAGTTTCTGAACGCGCCCGCCAGCGAACAGGCACGCTGAAACGGCTGGACACAACCCTCCACAGACTGTTAACACTCAGCAACGCTATAACAGAGCGAATCTGTTAGCGGAGTGTTTATGTTTAGTTCCTTTTTCCCCCGGCCCGCGCTGTTCTTCAGCAGCGCCGCCCTGTTTAGCCTGGCGGCTATATTTTTATGGTTTGGCGAAGCCAGCCAGCTGGTCTTTCATCTGGCGCTGTTTGCCTCGTATGCCGGACAGCCGCCGCCTGACAACGCCTGGCGTTTTCTTCAGCCCGGCGAGCTGTGGTTTTATCTCTACTTCGCCCTGATGACAGCGCTGTTTGCCGCCTGCTGGTTTATTTTTAGTCCGCATCGCTGGCAACGCTGGTCGGTACTGGGTTCGGCGCTGATTCTGTTTGTCACCTGGTTTGATGTGCAAATCGGCGTGGCGATTAACGCCTGGTACGGCCCGTTTTACGATCTGATCCAGCACGCGCTGAGCAAGGCGGGCTCGGTCTCTCTCGCGACCTTCTATCAGCAGATTTTTAATTTCCTCAGCATTGCGTTGATCGCCGTGGTGGTTGGCGTGCTGAATGCATTTTTTATCAGCCACTGGGTATTCCGCTGGCGTACGGCGATGAATGACTGGTATATGGCGCACTGGCAGAAACTGCGCCATGTCGAAGGCGCGGCGCAGCGCGTTCAGGATGACACTATGCGCTTTTCCAGCACGCTGGAGGATTGGGGCGTCAGTTTGATTCAGGCGATCATGACGCTGGTGGCTTTTCTGCCGGTACTGGTCGCTTTGTCAAAGCATGTTAAAAGCGTACCGCTGCTGGACGATATGCCGTACGGGCTGGTGATCGCGGCGCTGCTGTGGTCGCTGTTCGGCACCGCGCTGCTGGCGCTGGTCGGCATTAAACTGCCGGGGCTGGAGTTCCGTAATCAGCGGGTGGAGGCCGCCTGGCGAAAAGAGCTGGTGTATGGCGAGGACGATCCGCTGCGCGCTGCGCCCGCCACGGTACGCGAACTGTTCAGCCGGGTACGCCGCAGCTATTTCCGCCTGTGGTTCCACTATCTCTATTTCAACGTCACGCGCATTCTTTACCTGCAGCTTGATAACGTTTTCGGCCTGGTTGTGCTGTTTCCGGCGATTATCGCCGGTACGTTAACGCTGGGGCTGCTGCAGCAAATCACCAACGTTTTCGACCAGGTACGCGCCTCCTTCCAGTACTTAATTACTTCATGGTCAACGCTGGTTTCGCTGATGTCGATTTACAAGCGTCTGCGCAGTTTTGAACGCATCATCGCCGACAAAGAAACGGCTGAAACGCTACGCGAGACGTTGCAATAGCGCTGCGAGCCGTTACTCAGAACGATCAAATATCGGCTTATCCATGTCGCTTTGACTTCCGCTCCGTCCGGAACTGTTTGAAGATAGCGGCAGGAGCATGCAATGTTGACATCGGTCAACATTGCATGTACATTCCCCTCTGTCCAGGATGGATAATGAAAAAACACCCTAATAAACATATTCAGGATGCGATTGAGTTCGCCCTGCTGTGCGGCTGGCGTTTTCGCCCTTCTAACGGGCACGCGTTTGGCAGATTAATTTGCGACGTGCCTGAGCATAGCGAGCATCAAATCAGTATCTGGTCTACCCCGCGCATCCCTGAATATCATGCGAAGCAAATCCGGCGCAAAGTCAGTCAATGCGCAATTGATGATGCTCCCCACATCAGGAGGAACTGATGGTTTATCACTTTACGCTCACCCTTACCGGCGTGAATGCCCAAACGCCAGGGCTGGAAGATGCGCTGTTTGAAAGCGGCTGCGATGACGCGCTGCTCTGCTTCTACGGCAACACGGCTTATCTGGAATTTGATCGCGCAGGCAGCAGCTTCGAGCAGGCGGTGCTGAGCGCCATTGACGATATTGAAAGCAGCGCGCTACCGGCGCGCGTGGTCTCCGTTGACGCCACGCTGCTTGGCCTGAGCGATATTGCCCAACGCAGCCAGCTTTCTCGCCAGGCAGTCGCCATGCTGAAAGATGGCACGCGCGGGCCGGGCAGCTTTCCCGCCCCGGTTCAGCGCCTTACCGGCCACTCGCCGCTGTGGCGCTGGGCCGCTGTTGCACGCTGGCTGCATGAAAACGGCAAGCTTAGCGCCGAGCTGGCGGAAAACGCGCAGGTGATGGAAAACATCAATCTGGCGCTGGCGTTACGTGAAACGCCGCAGCGCCAGTATGTCACTCAGCTGGCGGCACGCCTGGCGGAGTCAGAACCGCGCCGCGCCAGCTAAGCGCAGCGAACACACGTTCGACCGCGTAAGCGCCCGGATCCTTGACCCCGTTCAGGCTGTCCTGGTTCAGATAGGAAGATCGGCCTGCTTTTGCCGCGCTCATGCTGGCCGTCGACTCCGCACCCTGCTGTGCGGCAGCGGCGGCCTCCGAAAGACCTTTTCCTGCTATCAGCGCCTGCAACGCCGGTTCCAGCGCATCAATCAGCGTGCGATCTCCCACGCGAGCGCCGCCGTAGTGTTTCATCCGCTCCAGCCCAGCCATCAGCGCCTGCGGCAGCGGTTTGCCCTCTTCCAGCTGCTGTCCGGCGGCGGTAAACATAATCGACATCAGCACGCCGCTGGAACCGCCCATCACCACCGCCAGCTGCTCGCCGATCAAGGTCAGCAGACGCGACGTTTCATTAAAGGGCAGCGCTTTCTGCTGGCTGCCCTGCAGGATTTTGCGCGCGCCCGCCGCGAAAGTAGACCCGGTATCGCCATCGCCCACTTTGGCATCCAGCTTATTCAGCTCACTCTCCAGATCGATCAGCGTCTGGCAGACCTTATCCACGACGCGCTGCACCGCTGCATTGTCCGAAGGCTGCGCCTCCTGCTGACGTTTAATCGCTTCGCCCTTAATGATTTGCGGCGTGGCCAACTGCTGTATCGGCTGCCAGCCGCTGGCTTCAACCGGCGCCGCTAATGCCTGCAGCGTTTCGTCATCCAGCAGCAGCGTGGTTAGTGAAAACCCTTTCATATCCAGCGAGCTAACCAGCGTGGCCGGGCCGATTAAATGGCTCAGCCGTTTCGCCAGCGGCGAACGCAGGGTCTCCCGCACCAGCACGCCCAGCTCCAGCATCGAAAAGCCGCCGAGGTTATTGACCAGCAGCAGCGCTTGTCGATCCTGCGGCACCTTTTCCGCCAGTTTTTCCGTCATGATCTGCACAATTTCGCGGCTGTTCTGCGTTTTTAAGGTCGTTACGCCCGGCTCGCCGTGGATGCCCATGCCCAGCTCGCTTTCGCCTTCCGCCACGCGATTATCCTGTGGCTCGCCGGGAATATGACAGGTGGCGAACGCCAGGCCAATGCTGGCGGTAGCGGCAATCGCCTGTTTAGCGCGCTGCGTGACCGCATCCAGCGTATCGCCCCGCTCGGCGTAATACCCGGCCAGCTTATGAATCAGCGCGGTGCCCGCCAGGCCACGCGGCTGCGGGTTTTCCGGCAGCGCAATATCATCCTGCACAATCGCCAGCTCAACCTTATAGCCGAGCGCCCGCGCCTTTTCTGCCGCCAGCCCGAAATTAAGGCGGTCGCCGGTATAGTTTTTCACAATCAACAGGCAGCCCGCCTCGCCGGTGACATTGATAATGGCGCTCAGTACCGCATCCACGCTGGGCGAAGCGAACACATCGCCGCAGACGGCGGCGGTCAGCATCCCTTTACCGACAAAGCCCACGTGCGCCGGTTCATGGCCGGAGCCGCCGCCGGAAATCAGCGCGACCTTGCTTTTATCCCAGTCATTGCGCACCACGACGCGAATGCCTTCTCCGGCATCAAGCCGACTCAGGTTATGAAAAGGCGTGGCTATCAGCGCGCCTTCGATCGCTTCGTTCACCAGCTCGCTTTTTTCATTCATGAAAAACTGACTCATGGTTTCCTCTCTCTGTGTTGATTCGCCCAGGCACAGCGGCGCAAAAGGTTAACTGTAGTTGAAAAAGCAACCAGAGAGAGGCGGCGGGCGCCTCCGCGCCTTCCTGTACGCGCGCCACATTTTGATAAGTGATATTGTCCAGATTTTCCACCGCCTGGCTGACTTCGCCGAGCGCCGTGGCCTGCCTCGCCTGGCTGGTGGTGAAGGAGAGCTGATAACCTCTGCCGCACTCTCTTTATTGCTTTTTACCGTGGCGGTCATTTCATTCATGATTGCCGCCTTGCCGTAAGCGCTTATTAACCTGCGGCCAGCGCCTGTCGCAATGCCTGGCGAATAAAACCCTGATGCTGCGCCAGCAGCGCGGCGGCTTCCTGCGCGGAAAGCTGCGCCAGCACCATCAGAATCGCGGTTTTACAGTGGCCGTGACAGTCAGCCAGCGCCGCCTGCGCCGTCTCAGCGCTGCAGTCAGTCGCCTGCCGGACGATATTAATCTGCCGCTGCACCAGTTTCTGGTTGGTCGCCTCGACGTCCACCATCAGGTTGCCGAACACCTTACCGCTGCGGATCATCGCGCCGGTTGTCAGCATATTCAGCACCAGTTTCTGCGCGGTTCCCGCCTTCATGCGCGACGAGCCGGTGACCACTTCCGGCCCAACCACCGGCGTTAAGGCGATCTGCGCCACGCGCGCCATTTCGCTGTCGGGATTACAGGTGAGCGCGACGGTAACCGCCCCCTGACGTTTGGCATAATCCAGCGCGCCCAGCACATAAGGCGTGCGTCCGCTGGCGGCGATACCGACCAGCACGTCGCGCTCGTTAAACTCGATTGCCTGCAAATCCGCCGCGCCCATTTCGCTGTTGTCCTCGGCGTTTTCCACCGCCTGCAAAATGGCTTTGTGGCCGCCCGCAATCAGGCCGACCACCTGTTCACGCGGCGTGCCAAAAGTTGGCGGGCATTCGCTCGCATCCAGAATGCCCAATCGACCGGAGGTGCCCGCGCCGCTGTAAATCAGGCGTCCGCCCTGCTGAAACGCGGCGGCAATCGCGTCTACGGCCTGCGCTATCTGCGGCACAATCGCCCCGACGGCCAGCGCCACCTTTTGATCTTCATTATTGATAACGCGCAGCATCGCTTCCGTCGTTAGCTCATCAATATTTTCGCTGGCTGGATTACGGCTTTCAGTGATCATGCGAGACAGATCGAGACTCATGGCAACTCCCTTATAAACGCGGATGCAATTTTGACGCCCTATAATGAGCAACTCGCCGCACGAAGGAAACCCGCGCCGTTCGGCAAGCGGGCAAAAAAAAACGCCGCCCGGGCACGGGGCGGCGTTATGAGTAACGTCTGCTTAGCGGGCGGGCTGAATACGTAGCTGCTGCTCGTACTCTTTCGCCTGCGCGCTGTCGAACTGGTCTTCCCACTTGGCGATAACCAGCACCGCCAGCGCGTTGCCCACCACGTTCAGCGCGGTACGCGCCATATCCATGATGCGGTCTACGCCTGCGATAAAGGCCAGGCCTTCCAGCGGAATGCCCACGCTGCCCAGCGTCGCCAGCAGCACCACGAAGGAGACGCCCGGCACGCCAGCGATCCCTTTTGAGGTCACCATCAGCGTCAGCACCAGCACGATCTCATCCATCAGGGAGAGATCGATACCGTACAGCTGGGCGATGAAGATCGCCGCGATGCTCTGGTAAAGCGTCGAGCCGTCCAGGTTGAAGGAGTAGCCGGTCGGCACCACGAAGCTGGTGATCGCTTTCGGCGCGCCGTAGGCTTCCATTTTCTCCATAATGCGCGGCAGTACGGTTTCCGAGCTGGAGGTGGAGTAAGCCAGAATCAGCTCATCCTTCAGGATGCGAATCAGCGTGGTGATTTTCAGTTTGCAGAGACGCGCCACCGCGCCCAGCACCACAAAGGCGAAGAACAGGATGGCGGCGTACACTAACAGCACCAGCTTCGCCAATGGCCACAGCGAAGCGAAGCCGAAGTTAGCGATAGTCACCGAGATCAGCGCAAACACGCCAACCGGCGCATAGCGCATAATCATATGCGTCACTTTAAACATCGCTTCGGAAACAGAGCGGAACACCTGCACCAGCGGATCGCGATGTTCCGACGGCAGCGATGACAGCCCCAGACCAAACAGCACCGAGAAGAAGATGATCGGCAGCATATCGCCGCTGGCGAAAGCCGCGAAAATATTCTGCGGGATCAGCGACAGAATGGTGATCACCAGGCTGTGCGCCCCGCTTTCGACCTGCTGGGTTGTCGCTTCATATTTAGAGATATCCACCGTTGCCAGCGTCGACATATCAATGCCGGTGCCGGGCTGAAAAACATTCGCCAGGGTAATCCCTACCACGATGGCAATGGTGGTAATCACTTCAAAGTACACAATGGTTTTGACGCCGATTCTACCCAGTTTCTTCGCGTCACCCACGCCCGCAATCCCCACAACCAACGTGGAGATCACAATAGGCACAACAATCATCTTGATCAGATGAATAAAAATATCACCGGCAGGCGAGAGGATATTGGTGATTAACCATTCACGATCCCCAGGCTGGTTATGCAAAATCGCTCCGACGATAACACCCAGCACTAATGCAATCAGTATTTGCCAGGCAAGGCTGATTTTAAAACCTTTCATAGTGTTTCATTTCCTTAACAAACCCTGGTTCCGCAAAGGAGCGCGGACATTTACACACTTAAGGGAAATGGACAAAGTCCGGTAAAATCGAGGGTTATTGATGGTTGCGCCCGGTAAAGGGCCGTTGATAAGTACCATTATCAACGGGCGAAAAGCAACCTTTCCAGTCCCCTCTTTCGCCTAATTGACTTGTGACGATATAAATACCTTTAGGTTATTGATTCACTAACTCTATGTTCTAAAAAGTAATATAGCGCCTCTTTTTCGCATAACTATGTATGAAAAGCGTTATACCGTTTGCTGTTTTTTTCACCAATTCCGCGCGCTATTACCTACACTTATCGGAAGGCAAAAAGCGAAATATTTTGCTGTCAGGCTAATAAAAAACCTGCATTTTTCATCATGTTTACTAATCCCGTGATCTGTCGCGCAAAAAAGAAACAAAGCGCTGCTCCTCGCTGTCATTAACCTTTGATTGACATATCATTAACAATTCCAAGGAGATCAGCCATGAGCCAAATTATTAAGCATCCCGTTCCCGCTAATATTGCGGAAAACACCCTGATAAATGCAGAACAGTACCAGTCGATGTACCAGCAGTCGGTGCAGGATCCTGACTCCTTTTGGGGCGAACAGGGCAAAATTCTTGACTGGATCAAGCCTTACACCAAAGTGAAGAACACCTCCTTCGCGCCGGGAAATATCAGCATTCGCTGGTACGAAGACGGCACCCTGAACCTCGCCGCAAACTGCCTCGATCGCCATCTGCATGAGCGTGGCAATCATCCGGCGATTATCTGGGAAGGCGACGACGCCAGCGAAAGTAAAACCCTCACCTGGCGCGAGCTGCATCGTGAAGTATGCCGCTTCGCCAACGTACTTAAAGAGCTGGAAATCAAGAAAGGCGACGTGATCGCGATTTATATGCCGATGGTGCCCGAAGCCGCCATCGCCATGCTGGCCTGCGCGCGTATCGGCGCGGTGCATTCGGTGATTTTCGGCGGCTTTTCGCCGGAAGCGGTGGCGGGCCGGATTATCGACTCCAGCGCGAAGCTGGTAGTCACCGCCGATGAAGGCGTGCGCGCGGGCCGCACTATTCCGCTGAAGAAAAATGTCGATGAGGCGCTGAAAAATCCTGGCGTAACCACCATTGAACGTGTAGTGGTGCTGAAGCGTACCGGCAACGAAATCGCCTGGCAAAATGGCCGCGACTGCTGGTGGCATGAGCTGATTAACAGCGCCAGCACCCATCATCAGCCGGAAGAGATGAACGCCGAAGATCCGCTGTTTATCCTTTATACCTCCGGCTCGACCGGCAAGCCGAAAGGCGTCCTGCACACCACCGGCGGCTATCTGGTCTATGTCGCAACAACCTTTAAATATGTTTTCGATTACCATCCGAGCGACGTTTACTGGTGTACCGCCGACGTCGGTTGGGTGACCGGCCACAGCTATCTGCTGTATGGCCCGCTGGCCTGCGGCGCGACGACGCTGATGTTTGAAGGCGTGCCTAACTGGCCGCAGCCCAGCCGTATGGCGGAAGTGGTGGATAAACATAAGGTGACGCTGCTTTATACCGCGCCAACGGCGATCCGCGCGCTGATGGCGGAAGGCGACCGGGCCATTACCGGCACCAGCCGCGCTTCGCTACGCATTATGGGATCGGTCGGCGAACCGATTAACCCGGAAGCCTGGGAGTGGTATTACCAGAAAATCGGCGACAGCCGCTGCCCGATTGTCGATACCTGGTGGCAAACCGAAACCGGCGGCTTCATGATCGCGCCGCTGCCCGGCGCTACCGAACTGAAGCCGGGCTCGGCCACCAAACCTTTCTTCGGCGTGCAGCCTGCGCTGGTGGATAACGAAGGCCGTCCGCAGGAAGGCGCCTGCGAAGGCAACCTGGTGATCGTCGATTCCTGGCCAGGCCAGGCGCGCACGCTGTTCGGCGATCACGAGCGCTTTGAGCAAACCTACTTCTCCACCTTCAAAAATATGTATTTCAGCGGTGACGGCGCGCGCCGTGACGAGGATGGCTACTACTGGATCACCGGCCGCGTGGACGATGTGCTGAATGTGTCAGGCCATCGACTGGGCACCGCTGAAATTGAATCGGCGCTGGTCTCCCATGCCAAAATCGCCGAGGCGGCGGTAGTCGGCATTCCGCACAGTATTAAAGGCCAGGCGATTTATGCCTATATCACGTTGAACCACGGCGAAGAACCTACGCCTGAGCTGTATGCGGAAGTTCGCAGCTGGGTACGCAAAGAGATTGGGCCGATCGCCACGCCGGATGTGCTGCACTGGACCGATTCGCTGCCAAAAACCCGCTCCGGCAAGATTATGCGTCGTATTCTGCGCAAAATCGCCACCGGCGATACCAGTAATCTGGGCGACACCTCGACGCTGGCCGATCCGGGCGTCGTGGAAAAACTGCTGGAGGAAAAACAGAGCATTACGATGCCATAACGGGCGGCGATCGCCCGACGATAACAACAGGCGGCAAGGCTGGCTGCGGCCAGCCCATAACAACAGACGTCATAACATCATAGTCCTGCGATCTTTTCTTACTTCTGGAGACGCTGCATGAACGACGCTATCTATGCCCGAATAGAGAATAGCGCGCGCTTTAAAGAACTGGTGCATAAGCGCCAGCGTTTTGCGCTGATTCTGTCCATTATCATGTTAATCCTCTACGTTGGCTTTATCCTGCTTATCGCTTTTGCGCCCGGCTGGCTGGGCGCGCCGCTGCATGAAGGCACCAATGTGACGCGCGGTATTCCCATCGGCGTCGGCCTGATTGTGATCTCTTTCATTCTGACCGGCGTATATGTCTGGCGCGCCAACGGCGAGTTCGATCGCCTGACCAAACAGATCCTTGATGAGGTGAAATAATGAACGGGCTTAAGCGCTTTACCGCGGGGCTCGCTCTGCTGCTTCCATTGCCGCTGCTGGCGGCCGATGCGATCGCCGGCGCCGTGCAAAAGCAGGGCACCAACTATCAGGCGATTATTATGTTCCTGGTGTTTGTCGCCGGGACGCTGGGCATTACCTGGTGGGCGTCCAAACGTACCCGCTCGCGCAGCGACTATTATACCGCGGGCGGCAATATCACCGGTTTCCAGAACGGGCTGGCGATGGCCGGGGATTTTATGTCCGCCGCCTCGTTTCTCGGTATTTCCGCGCTGGTCTATACCTCCGGCTACGACGGGCTGATTTACTCGCTGGGCTTCCTGGTGGGCTGGCCGATCATCCTGTTTTTGATTGCCGAACGGCTGCGTAACCTGGGCCGCTACACCTTTGCCGATGTCGCCTCTTACCGTCTGCAGCAAAAGCCGATCCGCACGCTGTCCGCCTGCGGCTCGCTGGTGGTGGTGGCGCTGTACCTGATTGCGCAGATGGTCGGCGCGGGCAAACTGATCCAGCTGCTGTTCGGTCTGGATTACCATGTCGCCGTGGTGCTGGTGGGCATTCTGATGGTGCTGTATGTACTGTTCGGCGGCATGCTGGCTACCACCTGGGTGCAGATTATCAAGGCGGTGCTGCTGCTGTTCGGCGCATCCTTTATGGCGATTATGGTAATGAAATCGGTCGGCTTCAGCTTTAATACGCTGTTTACCGAGGCGATGGCGGTGCATCCGAAAGGCCAGGCAATTATGCGTCCCGGCGGGCTGGTGAACGACCCGATTTCCGCGCTGTCGCTGGGACTGGGACTGATGTTTGGTACAGCGGGTTTGCCGCATATTTTGATGCGCTTCTTTACCGTTAGCGACGCCCGCGAAGCGCGTAAAAGCGTGTTCTGGGCCACCGGCTTTATGGGCTACTTTTACTTCCTGACCTTTATTATCGGCTTCGGCGCGATTTTGCTGGTGGGCGCCAATCCGGCCTTTAAAGATGCGGCTGGCGCGCTGATCGGCGGCAATAATATGGCGGCGGTCCATCTGGCTAATGCGGTCGGCGGCAGTACGTTCCTCGGCTTTATCTCAGCGGTGGCGTTCGCCACCATTCTGGCGGTGGTGGCCGGTCTGACGCTGGCGGGCGCGTCTGCCGTTTCGCACGACCTGTATGCCAGCGTGGTGCGTAAAGGCCAGGCGACCGAGAAGGAAGAGCTACGCGTATCGAAAATTACCGTGCTGATTCTGGGTGTGGTCGCCATTGCGCTGGGCATTCTGTTTGAAAAACAGAATATCGCCTTTATGGTCGGGCTGGCCTTCTCTATTGCCGCCAGCTGTAACTTCCCGATTATCCTGCTGTCGATGTACTGGTCGAAGCTGACCACGCGCGGCGCGATGATCGGCGGCTGGCTGGGCCTGCTGACGGCGGTCATTCTGATGATTCTTGGCCCGACGGTTTGGGTTCAGGTATTGGGACATACAACACCGGTTTTCCCGTATGAATATCCGGCACTGTTCTCCATGCTGGTGGCGTTTATCGGCACCTGGCTGTTCTCGATTACCGATCACTCAGCGCAGGGCGCGCAGGAGCGGCATCTGTTCCGCGCACAGTTTGTACGCTCGCAAACCGGTCTGGGTATCGATCAGGGCAAGGCGCACTGATCGATACGCGCTGGCTTAACGCAGTAAGCATTAACTGACAGGGCCGCTACGGCCCTGTTTTTTTGGTGTGGGCGCTGTCAGGAAAAAGGCCTTTGTTCTGCAGCGTTGCAGCAAAATCTGCATACAACCTGGCAATCTTCTTTTTGCGCCAGCTGACTTATTCGCAGCACAGCGACCACGTTTCATTCGTTCATTATTGCGCCGCTGCCCATATCAGTCGGCTAATCAGCGGCGTAATCATTACGTTCCTTATTAAGCCACCGTCCACATTAGCTGGCTAATCAGCGGCGCAATCACTACGGTCAGCACGCCGGAGAGCATCATCACCAGGCTGGAAACCACACCTTCCCGCTGCCCCAACTCATAAGCGCGGGCGGTGCCAGCCCCGTGCGAGGCGGCGCCAAAACCGGCCCCTTTTGCTATGCCCTGCTTCACCGCCAGGCGCAAAAACAGCACATCGCCTACCGCCATGCCAAACACGCCGGTAATCACCACAAACAGCGCCACCAAATCGGGCTGGCCGCCTACCTGCTTCGCCGCCGCCAGCGCAAACGGCGTGGTAATGGATCGAATCGCCAGGCTGCGCTGGATAATTTCCGGCAGCGCCAGCAGCCGCGCCAGCCAGACGGAGCTGCATACCGCCACCAGCGTCGCGGTAATTACGCCCGCCGACAGCGACAGCCAGTGACAGCGGATAATCGCCATATTTTCATAAACCGGCACGGCAAACGCCAGCGTAGCCGGGCCGAGCAGCCACAGCAGCCAGCGGCTTTCGCTAATATAGTTTTGCCACGAGATATGCATCACCAGCAGCATGCCGACCAGCAGCAACGGCGTCATCACCAGCGGCATCAACAACAGTTTGCGCCAGCGGCGATAGAGGCGTTTATTGAGAAAATAGATGCAGAGCGTCGCGATAAAACAGAGCAGGCTGATAATGAGATTATTCATGGCGCGCCTGCTTCCGCTGCGCCAGCCAGATCTCCAGCCGGTAAACCCTGTCCACCACCAGCGCCGTCGCCGCCAGCACCATCAGCGTACTCAGAGCGATCACCAGACAGATGCGCCAGCCTTCAACTTTCAACAGATCGCCGTAATTAACTACCGCCACCACCGCCGGAACGAAAAACAGCAGCATTTCCGCCAGCAGCCAGTTGCCGCCCGCCTTTACCCATTTCAGCGGCATGATACGCAGAACGATCAGCGCCAGCAGCAATAACATGCCGACAATATTCGCGGGCAGCGGCAGATGCAGCCACTCCACCAGCTGCTGCGCGCAAATAAACAGCGCGATATAAACGCCAACCTGTAACGGCACCTGCAATCGTTGCAGCCATCCTGTTCTCTGCGGGCTTAACGCCACGGCCATAATCGGTTTCTCCTGACGAATCTGTGATGGCTGTCAGTATACGGCGCTGTCAAAGGGTGAAAAAAATGAATTAAAATTATCCAAAGTATGCATAAAGGGAATGATTTATGGACGTTCGTGCGCTGCGCTATTTTGTCGAAGTCGTCAGGCAACAGAGTTTTACCCGCGCCGCTGAAGCGCTGTTTGTCACGCAGCCGACCATCAGCAAAATGCTGCGTCAGCTGGAGGAGGAGCTGGGCTGCACGCTGCTGCTGCGCGAAGGGCGTAAGCTGCATCTGACCGACAGCGGCCAGGTCGTTTATCAACGCGGCCTGATGATCTTGCAGGAGTTTAAACAGCTGGAGCTGGAGATTGCCGACATTAATCAGCTGAAAATTGGCGAGCTGCGGCTGGGCGTGCCGCCGATGGTCGGCATGCAGATTGCCGGCTCCGTTTCCGCCTTTCGCCAGCGCTATCCCGGCATTGCGTTAAAAATTGTAGAGTCCGGCGGGCTGACGGTGCAGGAAGCGGTGCTTTCGGGCAGTCTTGACCTGGCGTTAACCGCGTTGCCGATTGATGAGCAGGCGCCGTTGAATACGCTAACGCTGATGCGTCATCCACTCTGCGTGCTGGTACCGCGCGCCGAGCCCTGGCTGAGCCGCGTCAGCGTTTCGCTGGCGCAGGTGGCGCAGCATCCGCTGCTGATTTTTAATGAGGAGTTTTCCCTTAACCGCCAGCTGAAGAAGGCGTTTCAGCGCGAGAACCTGACGCCGCAAATTGCCGTACGCAGCGGACAATGGGATTTTCTGGCGGCGATGGTACAGGCGGGCATGGGCGTGGCGATTCTGCCGGAGCCGATTTGTCAGCGCCTGGATCGTCAGTCGCTGCTGTGGCTGCCGCTGGAGTCGGAGCTGGCCTGGACGCTGGGCTTAATCTGGCGCGAAGGCAGCTATCTTTCCCGCAGCGCGCAGGCATGGATCGATTGCTGTCGTGAATACTGGCCGGGCGAAGCGCCGACGCTGTCGGTCTGAAGCACAGAAATAGCGCTTTCGCTGATTAATGCGCAACGGTACACAGGTAAGCGCTGCTGTTGAGAAGGTGCGTCGATTGGCTTATGCAGACAAGGCAAACGGGTGAATTACGGACAGCAAGAGGCGCCGGTTGACCTGTGCTGCCAGAGTAAGCAGGTAAATAGCAAATAGTGATGGAAAGTACGCCGCCAGAGCAAGCAGGTGAAGAGATTATTGATGGCAAGGCAGGCCGGTTGGTCGGTGCAAATACAACGGGCGGGCTCACTGGCCCGCCCGTTTTCTTAGTGATCTTTTTCTGCCAGCAGCGCTTCCAGCAGATCGAGATCGCGCAGCAGGCTCTGCATCGTCTCATTGCTGATTTTCTGCGTGGCGCGCAGATGATACAGCTCAGCGCGTTCGGCGCGCACCGCCGTCAAACGGAAGCGGCGCTCCAGATCTTCGGCAATATGCGCCGTATCCAGATCGCTTTGTCCGTCAGCACGACGACGCAGATTGCCAATCACGCGCGAACTCACCTCTTTCAACAGCTCGTTGTCGAGGTTCTCTTCGGTATCCTGCGTCAGGCGCTCTTCCATTTTGTAGAGACTTTCAATCGCCGCGCCAGCCATGATCGCCCGCGCCTGCTGCACTTCACGACGATTGCCCGCCTTATCGATACCTTCCACGCCGCGCAGCAACAGCGGCAGCACGATAACGCCAATAAGGAGCGAGAGCAGAATCACGCCGGTTGCGAGGAAGACCAGTTCATAGCGACCCGGGAAAGCGTCGCCGTTCGGCAGAAACAGCGGAATCGACAGCACACCAGCCAGCGTGATGGCCCCGCGCACGCCAGCGAACGAGGCGACAAGCAACTCACGCGAGCTGTAATTGCTGAATTCCATCGGCTTTTTGCTCAGGAAGCGCTTGCTGATGCGCTGCATGGCCCACAGCCAGCCGAAACGCACCAGCATCAGCGCGAGGTAAACCAGCACAATGTCGGTAAACAGCATCCAGAGCTGCACATTCGGGTCGGCATTGGCCTCGGCAATCGAGGTTTCCAGAATGCCCGGCAGCTGCAGGCCCAGCATTAAAAAGACCATGCCGTTAAACACAAACTCCAGCATCTGCCAGACGCTGTTAGCGCGCAGGCGCATCGCCAGCGGCGCGCGGCGCATAATGCCGGAACGGGTGATCATCATACCGGCCGCGACCGCCGCCAGAATGCCGGAGACGCCCAGATGCTCTGCAATCAGATAAGAGGCAAAGGGTAACAGCAGCAGCAGAACGGTTTGCGTCGCCGGATCGTCACCGCTCAGGCGGCTGAACAGGCGCAGGGATTTGCCGAACAGCCAGCAGACCGCCGCGCCCGCCAGCAGGCCGCCGATGGCGACCTTGAAAAACTCCACCGTCGCGCCAGAAACGGTAAATACCATTGTGCCCATCGCGACCGCGACGGCGAATTTCAGCGACACCAGGCCGGAGGCGTCATTCATTAACGCTTCGCCCTGCAGAATGGACATGATCTTTTTGGGAATGCGCCCTTCGCCCACGATGCCGGACAGCGCCACCGCATCGGTCGGCGACAGCACCGCCGCCAGCGCAAAGGCCGGCACCAGCGGAATGCCCGGCACCATCCAGTAGATCAGATAGCCGATACCGACCACCGTGATCAGCACCAGTACCAGCGCCAGCCCCATGATTTCACGGCCATGATGCAAAAATTCATTAACTGGCGTTTTCCAGCCGTCGGCAAACAGCAGCGGCGGAATAAACAGCACCAGAAAGAGTTCCGGGTCAAAATCCACATGCAGACCAAAGGTCGGCCAGGCCAGCAGTGCGCCAGCGGCGATTTGTACCAGCGGCAGCGGGATCTGGAACGGAATAATGCGGGCGGCGACGCCAGAGAGCGACACCACCAGCGTCATGATGAGAATAGTAAAAAAGATTTCCATGCTTTCCTTATAGCCCCTTCCAACAGGCATATGTGAATCAATTACCCCTG
>Ga0209463_1000786_pt1 | contig 21905 bp, 19 predicted proteins | sample AgamicMgSfrz_FD_187169 | JGI IMG/M metagenome (GOLD analysis project Ga0209463, IMG submission 187169) | Agave microbial communities from Guanajuato, Mexico - Mg.Sf.rz (SPAdes) (version 2) | ecosystem: Host-associated > Plants > Phyllosphere > Phylloplane/Leaf | place: Guanajuato, Mexico... | reverse complement strand
TTCCATATGCTGGAGGTACTCTCTTTAAGATTAAAACAATTGCAATAATTAAGGCACTAATTGCTCCCCATACGCTTACTGTCATATCCATTAAAACTCCCTTCCCCTTCTTTCTAACGGATGTTATTTACATTGTAAGCGTTTACTAAATGAGTATCATTGTGAAGAGTGATGAAATACGAACAAAATCTCACCTTAATTATTGTGCATTTGCACAGTTATGTAAGATCATTTAAAAGTTTTGCTATATACAGTTCCATAACATCTTTCATGTTTTTTGGATCTTTTCCTGTTATGGTTAAAATCCGTTCAAGTCGGTACCTTAATGTATTGCGGTGAATAAATAGGCGCTGGGCTACTTTATTTAGTTCTCCACTCTCTTCTATGTATATCTCTAGTGTTTTAATCAGCTCTCCATTTTTATCATGTTCAATCAGTCTATGATAAAAATGGAACATTTCCTTACTACTTGTAAGCTGTGATAATGAAATTTCAAGCTGGTACTCTTCATAGTGATAAAAGCACTTTTCCGGCTGGAGCTTCTGACCAATTTCAATTGCCTTTTTTGCATAATAAAAGGAAGATTTCATATCCAGCAAATCATCCACAACAAATCCTGTCCCTATTACAAGTCTATTGTCATATTTCTTTATCCACTTTTCAAATAGAGAGAGCCAGCTCCTAAAATCTGTCTCGTTAATGACATTCTTCAGTATAATAATGTCATCATTAATCGCAACTCCAATTAGGTCTTCTTGGGACAATTCATAGCGAAGTGCGCGGATGATTTCATGATTAGAAAAGTCTATTCTAGTTGATTGTTTAAGTACCACTGCTACTCTTGATTTACTAAGGGTTACGCCGAGGAATTCTAAACGCTCTCTTATCCCTTTTTCATTCATTTGCATTCCTGAGATAAGTTGGTTCACAATTTCACTTTGCAACCTTTCCTTCCACTGCACTCGGTCTAATAAAACAGACTGCTCCAATACAAGTTCAGCTGCCATTTTAACAAGCTGAGCATAGTTTTGAATTTCATGGGGTTCCCCTGTAATCCCAATCACTCCAACAGGCTGATTATTAAAATAGATGGGGAGGTTAATGCCTGGCTTTGATCCTTTCATTTCTGATGCTTTCACTTGATCTAACTCAATGCTTTCTTCATTCTTTAGAACAAGTAAAGCTCCAGCATGAAGCTGATTAATTCGGGTTTGATCACCAGAACCAATAATAATTCCATCACTGTTCATCACGTTAATATTTTGATTTAAAATTTTCATTGTTCGCTCTACAATCTCTTGTGCTAATTCATGGGTTAGAAACAGCATCGATTTCCCTCCCTTTATTTTTTCTTCAATCTACCATATAGAGGAGAAACAATAAATAAAAAGAACATAGAAGTTTAGAGAGATGTTTAATCCCTATTTCTTTAGCACATCCTATAAAACGGCACAGAGGCAAGGCGCAAAAGTTGTAAAAAGCACAGCAGTCTTTTATAATCGATGTCTCAAATGAATAAGAAGGAATGATACCATGATTTCATTAAAAGGAAAAACAGCCATTATCACAGGCGGAGGTAGAGGCATTGGACGCTCTACTGCTATTGCTTTAGCTAAAGAAGGCGTAAATATAGGTTTAATCGGACGCTCAATTGAAAACCTTGAAAAAGTGAGTGCTGAACTTGCAGAGTATGATATTAAAGTTTCAGCAGCAACAGCAGACGTTGTTGAGCTTGAAGCTGTAGAACATGCTGTTGAGCATATTAAATCAGACCTAGGTGCAATTGATATCCTTGTAAACAACGCAGGAATCTCAAAATTCGGTGGATTCCTTGACCTAGATCCACAAGAATGGGAAAACATTATCCGCGTCAACTTAATGGGCGTTTACAATGTAACGCGCGCAGTGCTCCCTGAAATGATTGAACGAAAAACGGGAGACATTGTAAATATTGCTTCAACAGCTGGCCAAAAAGGTGCGCCTGCTACAAGTGCTTATAGCGCTTCTAAATTTGGTGTTCTAGGTTTAACAGAATCTCTTATGCTTGAAGTAAGAAAACATAATATTCGTGTTACAGCTCTTACACCAAGTACTGTTGCAACAGATATGGCAAAGGAGATTGGCCTTATTAATAATGATCCTGAGACAATGATCAAACCAGAAGATTTAGCTGATATTCTAGTTGCAGGATTGAAACTTCATCCAAGAGTTGTTATGAAAACAGCTGGTTTATGGTCTACAAATCCATCTTAATATGTGAAACAAAAAAAGCAGCAGGAACATTAGATTCCTGCTGCTTTTTTTATTATGGAATATATCTTCTAGGAGTCTAACAACGTTTAAAACTCCCCGTGAGCGAGAAGTATATAAAGAAGAAAGCTCATTTTATAAACGGTAATTCATGTACAAAACCATAAATCTCACATATTTATCGAGGAGGAATTGAGAATGGCAAAAGTTACGGTAGGAGAAGAGAATGGAAGTCCAATTGAACTGTATTATGAAGATTATGGGAGTGGAAAACCTGTAGTTCTTATTCACGGCTGGCCTTTAAGTGGACGTTCGTGGGAATTTCAAGTTCCTGCTTTAATTGAAGCCGGTTATCGTGTGATTACATATGATCGTAGAGGTTTCGGAAATTCCTCTCAACCATATGAAGGTTATGAATATGATACACTAGCTGCTGACCTTAACAAACTTCTTGAGCGCCTTGACCTTTACGATGTTACGCTTGTTGGATTCTCAATGGGTGGTGGTGAAGTAGCTCGCTATATTGGAACCTACGGAGCAGAGCGAATAGAAAAGGCTGTTCTAGCAGGAGCTGTTCCTCCTTACCTTTACAAAACTGACGATCATCCTGAAGGTGGGCTTGATGATGCAACAATCGAAGAATTTGAAAATGGAGTGAAACAAGATCGCCTTGCATTCCTTGAAGACTTTACAAAAAATTTCTTCTCTGCAGGAGATCAAAAAGACCTTGTAAGTGAATCATTCCGTCTATACAGCAAAGATATTGCTGCTTTCGCTTCACCAAAAGGCACATTAGATTGCATCTCTGCTTTTGGAAAAACAGACTTCCGAAATGATTTAAAGAAAATGAACATTCCCACGTTGATTATTCATGGTGATGCAGATTCTATCGTTCCATTTGAAGTAAGCGGAAAACTTTCTCATGAATCAATCGAAAACAGTGAACTAGCTCTTATTAAAGGTGGACCACATGGATTGAATGCAACACATGCTGAGGAGTTTAATAAGGTACTTGTAAACTTTCTAAATAAAGAAAAGTAAAATATATGAAGAACAGAAGAGAGAAAGCCATAAATCATGGCTTTCTCTCTTTCGTTTAAAGTTATTAAAAATTTGGATGTTAAACTAAAACGTAAGTTCTTATCTAAAAAACTCATTCCATCTACGTTTTGTGCTAATATTCATTTGTTTTCTTCTATTAGGATCATCATTTTGCATGCTATATTGTAAGCGCAAACAAAAATTGAACTTAAGGAGAAAATGATATGAGCAAAAAAGTACGAATCGGATTGATTGGAGCAGGACGAATTGGTCAACTACATGGTAAAAACCTAGTAAGATCTGTGCCAAACGCAGAACTAGTTTCTATTGCTGACCCATTCCTTAATGACACAACATACGCTTGGGCAAAAAACCTTGGAGTAGAAAATTGTTACAAGAATGCTGATGCCATTTTTGAAGACTTATCAATTGATGCAGTATTTATTTGCTCTGCTACAGATACTCATGCAGATTATATTATCCAAGCAGCCCAAGCAGGCAAGCATATCTTTTGTGAAAAACCTATTCATTATGATGTTGCTACTATTCAAAGAGCCCTAGACGCTGTTGAAACAGCAGGGGTAAAACTACAAGTTGGCTTTGTACGTCGCTTTGATCATAACCATAAGGTAGTACATGATACGGTTGCTTCTGGAAAACTTGGTGATCCTCATATTGTCAAAGTAACCTCTCGTGATCCAATGCCGCCTACAATGGATTATGTAAAAGGATCAGGTGGTCTTTTTATGGATATGATGATTCATGATTTTGATATGGTCCGTTATCTATCAGGCAGTGAAGTTACTGAAGTTACAGCTTATGGAGATGTACTTATTGATGAAAAATTTAAAGAATATAACGATATAGATACTGCTATTGTTATGCTGAAGTTCACAAATGGCGCTCTCGGCGTAATTGATAATAGCCGCAAAGCTGGTTATGGCTATGACCAACGCACTGAAGTACATTGTGCAGATGGTTGTGTCCAAGTCTACAACGACTTAGATAATACGGCGACAATTAGCACGCCTGAAGGGGTAACAAGCGCTAAGCCAATGTGGTTCTTTCTAGAACGCTATAATAATGCTTTTATTTCAGAAGAGCAAGCCTTTATCCAAGCAATTCTTAATGACGAAGAAACACTTGTGAAAGGCATGGATGGCCTGATGCCAGTTTTAATTGCAAAGGCTGCTGAACTTTCTCTTACAGAAGGACGTTGTGTCAAATTATCCGAGATTGAAGAAAAATTTCTTACAGTTCCTCTTTAACTCTGTTTCGAAACTCTCTTGGAGAATAGCCTATAAATTTGCGAAAAAGACGTGAAAAATAATTTGCATCATAAATTCCTACAGCAGCGGCTACATCACTTACCGGCATCGTTTGATCTTTCAGATATTCAATAGCACGCACAATACGCAATCGATTTAGATATTCTACAGGCGGAAGCCCTGTTGCAGCTTTAAAAATTGCTCGAAAATAACCGGGGCTAACACTATTTGTGCATGCATAATCAGAAAAATTGATTTGTTCAGCTAGATTTTCTTCAATAAATTGTTGAGAGGCTATCACAATATCTTGAGATAAATGTTCTTTTTTTTGGTTGCTAGCATACTGCTGGAGACGTGCACGAGAAATGATAATAAGAATGAGATTTAAGTAGTCTTGCTTCACTTGCTGAAAAGCAAAATCTTGTTCTATTTGCTCTTTCAGCATGATATCCATCATCATCTCAACACGTTTGGCATCCTGTACAGATAGATGAATAATATGTTGACGATTTAAATCTGCTGGATAGATTGGACTATCATCTTCAGGCGTAGCCAAATTGCTGAGCATATTACCAAACTGCTCATCCCACCAATCTGCAATTTGATCAGGATAGAACTGACAGTTATACATACTGATTGGTGTCTCAATGATATAAGCATGTTTCTCATGTGGAGGAACAAGAAATACATCCCCTGGAATTAAAGGCATCGAAAAATCTTTGAACTGATGAATACAAGATCCTTTTGTAATAAGAACAAATTCTTGAAAGTCATGGCGATGAAGGGGCACAGATTTCATCGTGTGAAAAACTTCTAAAGCAATAGCACTCTTATCATTAGATTTGAAGGAAACGTATGGAATGATGATACTCCCCCCTGTCTGTCCATTAATAAAACCATTATAGGTGATTTATAGGAGGAAAACGAGATGAAAATCGGCTTTAATGAAGGATGCAATCGCTTTTGTAAAGATCATTCTGTTTTAGAAGATCTAGAACTATGTGAGAAGTATGGTTTTGATCACATTGACATTCAATCTGAATGTCTAGACCGTGATCTTGAAGCTGGGAAGATCACAATTGAGCAATTAGGAGAGTGGTTTAAGTCTCATCGTCTAAGCATGCTTTCTTACAATGCATTAAAACCATTTAATATGAGACAGACCCAAAAGGAAAAAGATGAAGTTATGGCTCAGTTAGATGAAATCATCCGTCGATGCCTAATCTTAGACTGCAAAATGATTGTTGTCGTACCTAATGAAAACATCTCAGTACATGCTACAAGAGCAGAGATCCGGGAAGATGCAGTTTCCACCTTAAAAGAAATGGTGAAAAAAGTGGAGCCTTATGGCATAAAACTATCTATTGAGTTTTGTGGTAGCCCAGGCATGACCATCAATCGTTTTGATGATGCATATACCATTGTACAAGAAGTAGACTCTCCTCTTGTTGGCGTCACGCTAGATCAATACCATTTCCATGCAATGGCCTCTGATTGGTCTACCCTAGAAAAAGCAGATGGAAAGAAAATTTTTGTATGGCATGTGAATGATACAGAAGATCTTCCTTGTGGGGCACCCTATAACACTGATGAAAAACGACTTTGGCCTGGAGATTCTCAAGGTTGTTTAGATCATCAACGTTTTGCAGATACTCTCAAGAAAATTGGGTTTGAAGGAAATTGCTGCACTGTTGAAGTTTTTCGTCCAGAGTATTATGAATTAACTCAAGAAGAGAACGTAAAGACAGCAGCAAAGGTTACTCGTGCTCATGTAGAAAAGTATTGGGAATTATCTAAGATTCCTTATTAATCCTTTAGAGCCCAAAGAGCATGTAAAAAAGCTCCTTGCTAAACAAGGAGCTTTCTTTATCACTAAAATTTGATTGCCTGAGAAAGATCGTAAATAATACCAAATTACAACAAAAGCATATTTATATTTTTTTAACAAACTCAGACTTTAACTTCATGGCACCAAAACCACTGATTTTGCAATCAATATCATGATCACCATCAACCAAACGAATATTTTTCACTTTAGTACCTTGTTTAAGAACAGATGAACTTCCTTTTACCTTAAGATCTTTAATTACTGTAATCGTATCTCCATCGTTCAGAACATTTCCATTCACATCTTTGATCATTCTCTGTTCCTCATTATATTTTATCTCTTGATTTAATGTCCATTCATGTCCACACTCTGGGCAAACTAAAAGTGTCCCATCTTCATATGTGTATTCAGAGTTGCATTGTGGACAATTAGGTAAATTACTCATTGTTCTCATTCCCCCTTTTAAAATTGAAAGATGAAAAATTATATTTTATATTACATTTCTTCTAAGGAGAAAGATGTATTTATAAATTCTTATCCATTTTTGATACAGTTCTTCCTAACAGATGTACGAGAGGTTTGTTAATACTTATTACAACGAAGGTCTGACAGTTACCATTGTTAATTCTATACTCATATTTAGACATTTTTCTCCCTTTTCCTTCTAGTCCAATATAAAATAAATAATAGAATAAACCATAGAGGAGTCAATAATAAGGCTGGACGTGTTTCTTCAGAGAACAGCATAATAATCAGAATCATAGCAAACAACGTTAGGACAACATAATTTATAAATGGGGTTAATGGAGCTTTGAATTTTGACTTTAAATGTAGTTGTGGACGTGTTTTCTTATATCTTAAATGGCAAATAAGAATAACACTCCAAACCCAAATAAAACAAATGGCACTAATGGTTGTCACGATTCCAAAAGCTTGTTCCGGTATAAGTTTGCTTAAAAGAGCTCCCACTGAGATAACAAGTGTGGATATTAATAACGCGTTACCTGGTACATGATTTTTATTCAACTTTGTAAAATTCGATGGACCCTGGCCATTAATGCCTAAACTATATAGCGTCCGGCTCGTTGAAAACATTCCACTATTACAAGCAGAAGCGGCTGAAGTTAATACAACAAAATTAATGATTCCTGCAGCAATCGGAATACCAATCAAACTAAACGTCTTAACAAAAGGACTTTCTGCTGCATTTAGTTCCATCCATGGATTAATACATAATAGAACAATAAGTGCACCAACATAGAAGAATAAAATTCGTAGAGGAATTTTATTAATAGCTGATGGGATATTTTTTTGTGGATTAGATGTTTCTGCTGCCGATACACCTACTAATTCCACACCGACATATGCGAATATAACCATTTGAAATGAGAGTAGGAACCCTGAAATTCCATTCGGAAAAATCCCTCCATGTTCCCAAAGGTTTTTAATCGTAACTGGTCCTGCATCTGTCTTGAATCCCATTACTAGCAAAATAATTCCAACGCTAATTAATACAAGAATAGTAATTACTTTGATTAAAGCAAACCAAAACTCCAATTCTCCAAAAAGCTTTACAGTTAATAGATTGAGTCCTAACAAAATGATTACGCAGATGAGTGCAGGAATCCATTGCGGGATATCAAACCAATATTGTACGTATACACCAACAGCAATAACATCAGCCATTGCTGTCATAATCCAACAAAACCAATATGTCCATCCAGTCACAAACGATGCCGAAGGTCCAAGATATTCTTCTGCAATATCTGTTAAAGATTGATAACCTGCTTTAGATAATAACAGTTCCCCTAGCGCCCTCATAACAAAAAAGAGGGCAATACCTACGATTAAATAGGCAAAGATAATAGAGGGTCCTGCCAATTGTATGGCTTTACCAGATCCTAAGAATAGTCCAGTACCAATGGTGCCTCCAATTGCGATGAGTTGAACATGACGATTCGATAAATCTCTCTTCAATCCTTGTTGTGCCAAACCTAACTCCTCCTTAAAATTAATGAAATTTCATGTGAAACTGTGAACAATAAATTAACCCAATAAAAAAAGAGATTGGATGGCCTCCAATCTCTTGATCATAAGAATAACAAATAATATCTATTACGCTAACTATTATCAGCATAACAAATAAATATCCGGTACTCTTCTGTCCTTTTGCCTGAGATTGTGAACCCTTCGGCGCCGCAAAATTTCTGCGGTCTCTCCAGAAGCTGCTCCTGCTATAGTGTGACCCATAGCAATCATAGCTTTCTATTTATTAAATTTTTGGATAGGTATAATTACTGTCGAATAGTTTTTTATTCTAATGTTAGTTAAATGTTTTGTCAATAACAAAGATAATTCTCATTTATTTAATCTCCCTGAAATAAGGAGATAGAAATCATTCAATTAAAACCAATGTTACTTATGATATGACCCTCACCATACTTATTTAATCATTGATTTATAAATTCCTACGTTTATAAAACATATAACTCCCGTTTCTCCCCTTATCTTCTCTATTTATTTTACGTTATAAAAAATGACTAGTAAAATAAGAATATATCAATCTCCAAATCGTACAAAATATTTATTTAAAATAATCACAGCATTTTAATTGACAATAGTATTCAATTCTATATAATAATTAGTATAAATTAATAATTATTATATGAGATTTACAAAGTCACTGAACAAACTCTCTATAATAATTAAATAGTAAATCTAGGAGGAATTTTAATTATGTCTCTAATCGGAAAAGAAGTACAACCATTTACAGCACAAGCTTATAAAAACGGTGAATTTATCGAAGTTACAGAAGAAAATCTAAAAGGTCAGTGGAGTGTTGTTTGTTTTTACCCAGCAGATTTCACTTTCGTTTGCCCAACTGAGCTTGAAGATCTTCAAGAACAATACCCTGCCCTTCAAGAATTAGGAGTTGAAGTATTCTCTGTTTCAAGAGATTCTCATTTTACACATAAAGCATGGCACGATTCATCAGAAGCAATTGGTAAAATTACTTATACTATGATTGGTGATCCTGCACATATCCTTTCTCGCCAATTTGACGTATTTATCGAAGAACTAGGTCAAGCTGACCGTGGTACTTTCATCCTTGATCCTGACGGTGTTATCCAAGCTGTTGAGATCAACGCAGATGGCATTGGTCGTGATGCAAGCACGCTTATCAATAAAATTAAAGCAGCACAATATGTTCGCAACAACCCAGGTGAAGTTTGTCCTGCTAAATGGCAAGAAGGCGGAGAAACACTTAAGCCAAGCCTTGACCTTGTAGGCAAAATTTAAGGAGAGCGATTATAAATGGCACTTGATGCAGAAATTAAATCACAATTAAATCAGTATCTTCAACTATTAGAAGAGAATATTCTGCTTAAGGTCAGTGTAGGTTCAGATGACGTATCAAAGGAAATGCTAGCTCTTGTTGATGAGCTAGCTTCCATGTCATCTAAAATCACTGTCGAAAAAGTAGAATTAAATAGAACACCAAGCTTTAGTATCAACCGTGTTGGCGAAGAGACTGGCATCACTTTTGCTGGTGTACCTTTAGGACACGAATTCACTTCTTTAGTATTGGCTCTACTACAAGTTAGTGGACGAGCTCCAAAAATTGATCAAAGTATAATTGATCAAATTAAAAAGATTGATGGTGAATATCACTTTGAAACTTATGTCAGCCTAACTTGCCATAACTGCCCTGACGTTGTGCAAGCACTAAACATTATGAGTGTGCTTAACCCTAACATTACGCACACAATGATTGATGGAGCTGCATTTAAAGAAGAAGTGGAAAGTAAAAATGTTATGGCCGTACCAGCCGTCTTCCTAAATGGGGAATTCTGGAACGGAGGGCGTATTTCACTTCAAGAAATTATTGCTAAATTAGGTGAAGGTTTAAGTGCAGAGGATTTAGCAGACAAAGACCCATATGATGTCCTTGTCGTTGGTGGTGGACCAGCTGGAGCAAGTGCAGCAATCTATGCAGCACGTAAAGGTATCCGTACAGGAATCGTTGCTGAACGCTTTGGTGGACAGATCCTTGACACACTAAGTATTGAGAACTTTATCAGTGTAAAAGCTACTGAAGGACCTAAACTTGCACAGGCTCTTGAAGAACATGTAAAAGAGTATAATATTGACGTGATAGATCTACAGCGTGCTAAACGTTTAGAAAAGAAAGATCTTTTTGAAATTGAACTTGAAAACGGTGCTGTTCTTAAGAGTAAATCTGTCATTATTTCAACAGGTGCTCGTTGGCGAAATGTTAACGTTCCTGGCGAACAAGAACTTAAAAACAAAGGAGTTGCGTACTGCCCTCATTGTGATGGTCCATTGTTTGCTGGAAAAGACGTAGCGGTTATCGGTGGCGGTAACTCTGGTGTTGAAGCAGCAATTGATCTCGCAGGAATTGTGAAACATGTTACAGTTCTTGAATTTGCATCAGAGTTAAAAGCAGACCAAGTCCTCCAAGAGCGTCTTAACAGCCTGCCAAACGTAACAGTCGTAACAAACGCTGCTACTCAAGAAATTACGGGTACTGACAATGTAACTGGTATTACGTACACGGATCGTGAGACAAATGAAGAACATCATGTTGAATTACAAGGTGTGTTTGTCCAAATCGGGCTTGTGCCAAATACTGAATGGTTAGAGGGTACAATTGAGCGTAATCGCATCGGTGAAATCGTTGTTGATAAGCGTGGAGCTACTACAATGCCTGGAGTGTTTGCAGCAGGAGATTGTACAGATAGCGCCTATAACCAAATCATTATTTCCATGGGATCAGGTTCAACGGCAGCCTTGGGTGCATTTGATTATCTCATTCGAAATTAATTTAGAACTTAACTAGTGAGATCCTAGTCTAACGGTTCTTTTGATATTTATAAATGCCTCCAACATTTATAAATGCCGTAAAAAACCTGTTAGACTGAGATACATCAACTTACCATAAACAATTTTAACATTTTTTCTTTCAGAAAGTCACTATTCTATCTAACTAGGCAGGATAGTGACTTTCTTTTTTTCATTATTCTTTATTTTTAGTTATTTATTATATTCAAAACAGCTTATGATAGAAAAATTCAATACAAAAGATATAGTCCGTCATCCCCTATCATTTTCATTTTACAAACCAAAATATTTTTAAAGGAGCAACAGTAACGGGAACTTAAGGTATTAAAGCCCAAAAACAGCTGCTTTCTGAATTTGGTTACTTGATGCTTTTATAAAATAGTAAAAATCACACCTATTTATGGTACGGTTCACTGTAACGCATCTTAATGAGGTTTCAATTCAATTCTTTATTTGATATAACAATGAATAGGGAATTAATTCTTCCTTCTTCCTTTAGAAAATCAAATTAAAGCATCGACATACTTAATACAGGTATCCCATCCAATCACTTTATTGGAAACTTAAGTTTAATACATACATTTTTTTCGTTGCAGTCATATCCCCTTCCACTTTATTTTAAATAAAAACCTATGCTTTCTTGTTTAGTATAGTACTATACTAAAACTATGCGATATATAACCCTTTGGAAAGGAACTTAAGATGAATTCATCATTAGAAATGCTAATCCAAGTTTTTGAACGAGCGGCACTATTATTAATTTGCTTGTTTTTTTTAACAAGAGTTCCCAAGTTTAAAGAATCTCTCCATAAAGAACAACACTCACTTTCGGAGAAGATTATTATCACTCTTATCTTTTGTTTATTTGCCATTTTTGGAACCTATTCTGGAATTAAAGTAGAAGGTTCTTTAGTTAATGTAAGAATTATCGCTATCATGTCCGGGGGCATATTATTTGGGCCATGGGTAGGGATCATTACCGGAATTGTTTCAGGTGTGCATCGTTTTTTAATTGATATCGGTGGCGTAACATCCGTTCCATGCCTGATTACAAGTATTATTGCTGGGATAGCATCCGGGTTTATTAACCTTAAAATAAAAAAAACACAGCGTTGGATTTATGGGATTATTGCAGGTATGGGCTGCGAAGTTCTTACTATGCTATTGATACTTGCTATGGCAGAACCCTTTAAACTTGGCCTAGATATTGTATCAAAAATTGGTTTTCCAATGATTGCAGGTGAAGTCAGTATCGGCTTGATTGTTTTATTGGTCATGAGTGTGGAAGATGAAAAGGAAATGATTGCTGCTAAACAAGCAAAGTTAGCCTTGGACATTGCCAATAAAACATTGCCTTATTTTCGTTCGATCAATACAGAATCTTTGAACAAAATTTGCGCAATTATTAAAGACCAAATCCATGCTGATGCAGTGGCTATAACTGATACAGAAACTGTCCTTGCTTATGTCGGCTTTGGTGAAGAACGGTATAAGATTGGACAAGAAATCATCAGTGATCTAACGAAAGCAGCAATCCGTAGCGGGGAAATCACGATTAGAAACCATGTGGCTGATCAACAAACTCCTGAAATTCAGTCCCTACTCATCATGCCGTTTGAAGAGCGGGGAGAAGTCACGGGATCTCTCAAAATTTATTATCGCAAAGCCTCCAAAATGACCTATTCTTTGCAAACGATGGCAATTGGTTTGTCACAAATCATTTCCAATCTTATGGAAATATCCCGAGTCGAACAGATTAAGGAGGCAGCCAACAAAGCAGAACTAAAGGCACTGCAAACAAAAATCAACCCGCATTTTCTCTTCAATGCCCTGAATGCTATTGCGTCAACAACCCGGCACAATCCAGAAAAAGCCCGCGAATTGATTGTTACTTTATCAAGCTATATGCGATACAATCTGGAGTTAAGCGATGAATTTATTGATATTCATGACGCATTAAAACAGGTTCACGATTATGTTGAAATTGAACAGGCTCGTTTTGGTTCTAAACTTCAGGTGGAATATAATATTGAAAAAGTAAACATAAAACTTCCAAGTCTGCTTATTCAGCCGCTGGTCGAAAATGCAATTATTCATGGCATACTACCAAAGGGTCCTGGTACTGTGAAAATTGCTGTTAATGATCTGGGTGATAAAGTCCGGATTAGCGTAAAGGATACGGGAACTGGGATAGCAGATGAGGTGATAGAGAATTTGTACCGAGATGATGTTCCTGCAAATAAAATCGGATTATATAATGTACATCAACGTGTTAAATTGATTTATGGCAAAGGACTAATCATCAAAAGATTATCTCCGGGTACTGAAGTTTATTTTGATATTGTAAAGGAGAAAAAATGAAAGCGATCATTGTTGAGGACGAATTTCCTGCAAGAGAAGAATTAAAATATCTTATTGAAACACATAGCAGCATACAAGTGACTAATTGCTTTGAAGATGGATTAGATGTCCTAAAATTTTTACAAGAAAATGACACAGATGCTATTTTTCTTGATATCAACATTCCATCCCTCGATGGGATGCTGCTGGCAAGCAATATAAGTAAATTTGCAAAAAAACCCTATATTATTTTTACAACAGCATACAAAGAGCATGCAGCCCAGGCATTTGAATTTGAAGCCTTTGATTATATCCTTAAGCCATATGATGAGAAGCGAATTGCTGCTATGTTGCATAAGCTCGAATCCGCTTTTTTACGTGAGCTAAATCAAACAGATAAAGAAGAGGAGTTATCTTTCCAAAAAAATGATTCAGTTAAAGTCTTAGGAACGGATGGCCGAGTAAACTTGCGAAAAAACGATAAAATAATCGTTACAGACGTGAATGATATTTATTACGCGCTGGCGAGCGAAAAGGTAACACTGGTCTATACATTTCATGAAGAATATACGATGCCAATGAGTATAACAGAGTTCCATTCTACTCTTCCTCAGAACCTTTTTTTTCGCTGTCATCGCTCTTATACAGTGAATTTATCCAAAATCCGTGAAATCGTCCCTTGGTTTAACCAAACCTATATGATTCACCTTAAGGACTTTAATGCTGAGATTCCTGTAAGCCGGAGCAAAGTAAAAGAGTTTCGACAAATTATGCGATTTTAACTGCAATTCATTCCATTCTTTAAGCATTTGGTTCTGAATACGGTTTCATAATTTTTTTTAGTGGTATGATCTTCTTGTAAACGCATTCTACTAAGAAACCAGCATTGGTTTCGTAAGTTGAAGGGAAGATCAACATGAAATCACAAACAAGTAATCGCTGGCTGATTGTTCTGGGAACCATTATTGTTCAAATGGGATTGGGAACTATTTATACATGGAGCTTATTTAACCAACCATTGGTTGATCGCTTTGGCTGGCAATTGAACTCGGTAGCCATTACTTTTTCAATTACAAGCTTTGCTTTAGCTTTTTCAACCCTGTTTGCCGGAAAACTCCAGGATCGCTGGGGGATTCGCCGCTTAATAGCAACTGCAGGCATTGTCTTGGGCGCAGGTTTAATCATTAGCTCACAAGTCTCATCATTATGGATGCTTTACATCTTGGCAGGTGTTGTAGTAGGATTTGCCGATGGTACTGCTTATATCACATCATTGTCAAATCTTATTAAGTGGTTTCCGGAGAGAAAAGGGCTTATTTCTGGAATTTCTGTTGGTGCTTATGGCACAGGCAGTTTGCTATTTAAATACATTAATGGGTCACTAATTCAAAACGTTGGCGTATCTTATACATTTTTATACTGGGGCATAATCGTGATGATTATGGTTATAGGCGGTTCATTCTTAGTTCGCGAGGCACAGGTAACAAGCCAGTCCCAGTCTGTTAATGGGGTACAAGCTAAAGACTACACAGTTAAAGAAATGCTTAAAACAAAAGAAGCTTACTTATTGTTTATTATGTTTTTCACTGCATGTATGAGTGGTTTATATCTAATCGGAGTTGTAAAAGATATCGGTGTAAGTTTAGCTGGTTTGGATGTGGCAACAGCAGCCAATGCTGTAGCATTGGTAGCGATCTTCAATACAATTGGCCGTATTATCCTTGGAGCATTATCAGATAAAGTTGGCCGTTTAAAAGTAGTAGCAGGCGCTTTGTTGGTGACTGCAGTAGCTGTATCTGCTTTAAGTTTTCTAGAACTAAATTATGGATTGTTCTTTGCGTGTGTTGCAGGAATTGCTTTCTGTTTTGGCGGAAATATAACCATTTTCCCCGCAATTGTTGCCGATTTCTTTGGCTTAAAAAACCAAAGTAAAAACTATGGGATCATTTATCAAGGGTTTGGGATTGGTGCATTGTCCGGATCATTTATTGCCGCAGCGCTTGGTAGCTTTGTTTCTACCTTCACGTTTATTGCAGTGTTAAGTATAATCTCAGTAGTCATTGCGCTGTTTATAAAGGCACCTGGTCAAGGAGATGTTTTGAAAAAAGAAAAAACTCACGCCGCATAAAAGGCTACAAAGATTGGTTAATCCCTGTAAAATGTCCTTCATAGTTCACTCTATTAGAATGATAATGTGCTAAAAGGTACCTCTAAAATAGAGGTACCTTTTTATTCACAAAACCCTCATTTACTTATGGTACGGTTCTCCTCGATTAATTCGAAATCCGCGATAAATCTGCTCCACTAAAATCAATCTCATCAACTGATGTGGAAAAGTCATTTTTGAAAATGACAATGTATCATTAGCTCTTTTCATCACATCACTGCTTAATCCTAGTGATCCACCAATAACAAAAGCAATTTTACTTTTTCCATATGTAGCAAGCTTATCTAAATCATCTGCAAGCTGTTCAGATGATTTCATTTTCCCTTCAATGGCAAGAGCAATGACATGTGTATCTTGTGGAATTTTAGCAAGGATGCGCTCTCCTTCTTTTCCTTTCACTTGCTCCATTTCAACTTCACTAAGGTTTTCAGGTGCTTTCTCATCTGGAAGTTCAACTACTTCTACCTTTGCATAAGCTGATAAGCGTTTTAAGTATTCATTAATACCTTGTTTTAAGTATTTTTCTTTTAATTTCCCAACTGTAATAATCGAGATATTCACAGGTTGTCTCCTCTCTGTAAATAGTTTACAAACAAGTTATACACAGAAATTATCCACATATCCACAAAGAGTGGCATATATGGTATAGGATCACTCGTTCCCCACTATATATGTAGCATTATTTTCGCAATATTCACAAGTTATACACAGTTCTTCATCTAGCTCTTTCATAATTGGTGCTTCTTCTGTTTCATCAACAACAATATCAAGCGCCAGCTCAACGTGCTCAAGGCAGCAATTCACTTTCATATTTTCTTCTCCTTTCCGTTTTTTTCTTTCTGTGGACAAAATAATACACAGAAAATTCTGTAGTTATCCACAAGTTATTAACGTAAAAACAGGAGAAAGATTTTCTCCTGTTTTACTTTGGTTCTTCCACAAGTTTTAACGTTTCGTTTTTCTTTTTTCCATTGCGATAAAACGTAATGTCTAATGTATCATTGACTCCTTTTTGATACAAGTATTTCCGGAGGTCAATGATGTTTCGTACGCGTTTTCCTTCCATTTCAACAATCACATCATATTCTTTCATTCCAGCTTTAGCTGCTGGAGAAAGACGAGAAACACGGAGAACTGCTACTCCCTCAACAATTCCTTTTGGCAACTTTAGCGTTTCTTGTAGATGATAACCTGAAATTTGCGATAGTGAAAGAGTACTTACTCCAATATACGGTCTATGGACTTCTCCATCTTTTTCAAGATCTTCAATAAACGGTCGTGCTGTATTAATCGGGATTGATAACCCAATTCCTTCAACAGCATCTTCAGCAATTTTCATAGAGTTGATACCAATAACTTTTCCTGCCACATTAATGAGAGCTCCACCGCTATTTCCAGGATTAATTGCTGCATCTGTTTGAATAACCTCTGCTTGCCAGTCTGGGTTTCCGTCATTGTTTAAGTCTTGAGGAATTAATCGGTTTGTACCTGAGATAATTCCTTGTGTGACAGACCCTGCAAACTGAAGACCGAGAGGATTACCAATTGCAATTGCAGGTTCTCCTGCTTTAATACGGTCTGAGTCTCCAAATTCAGCGAGTGTTTTAATATTCTTACCATCAATCTCAATGACCGCTAAATCTGTTAAATCATCTCCACCGCGTACTTTTCCAGCAATACGTGATCCATCTTTTAAACTTACTTCAATCTCATTTGCACCTTCAATAACATGATAATTGGTGACAAGATATGCTTTATTTCCACTCTTTTTATAAAGAACTCCTGAACCTGTTCCAGCTTCAGATGATTCACTCTCATCTTCCCAGAAACCGCTCTTTTGGATATTCACAACCCCAACAACAGCATCAGATACTTTATCAACAGCTTTAGTAATGTCTGTTGTCACATCAATCGAAACAGATCGCTCTTCTGCAATATTGTTTCCCTCTTCATTACTGCTCTCTGTGCGGCTTGATAAAATGCCATTTCTCTCTAAGGCAGGAAGAGCAAGCAGGATAAGAATAGCACCAATAATTGCACCAATAAGACCTGTAAAAAATATAGTTCTCTTTCTTCCTTTCCGTTCATCATAAAGCCCCACTTCAAACATTCATCCTTTCTCACATTAGACATATGCTTTTATAGTATGGATGTTTGAAGTTTTTCTATCCTTCATTTGGAGGGATTTACGTGTGTGAAAGGTCAATAAGAGGCGTTGGCTTTTTGGGATCAGTATCATGGATATTGAACTGAACACCAACTCCGTGGTCTTTTTCTTTTAATGTTTGCTCGGCTGTCATTCTAGCAAGTTCTTTCATATTGTTATCTTGGCTTAAATGAGCTAAGTAAATATATTTTGTATGATCTCCAATCACTTCTGACAAAGCAATAGCTGCATCTTCATTTGATACATGACCAAGGTCGCTCAAAATACGTCTCTTAATATTCCACGGATAATGTCCCATGCGAAGCATCTCAACATCATGATTGCTCTCAAAAATGAAGGCATCGCTATTTCTAACAATGCCTTTCATTCTATCGCTAACATATCCGGTATCTGTTAAAAGAGTGAGCTTTTTTCCTTCACTATGAAACGTGTAAAACATTGGCTCTGCGGCATCATGAGAAACCCCAAATGATTCCACTTCAATTCCTCCAAAGCTTTTTACATCTCCAATTTCAAATGAAAACTTTTGCTCTGTTGGAACTGTCCCAATTAAAGGCTCCATTGCCTTCCACGTTTTTTCATTTGCATAAAGAGGCAGTTTATATTTTCTTGCGAGCACACCAAGACCTTTAATATGGTCACTATGCTCATGGGTCACTAAAATGCCTGATAAGTTCTCAATTGATTGATCAACCTCTTTAAAAAGTTGTTCCATCTTTTTGCCACTAAGTCCTGCGTCAACTAGTAGTGATTCTTTTCCATTGCCAACAAAAAGAGCATTTCCTGTACTCCCACTTGCTAGCACACTAAATTGTAAACTCACCGTTCTCACTCCGTTTTTTTAACCATTACGTCTTTCTCTAATCAAGTGCTGTAACATAGTACACTTCAACCTCACCTTTATCCTTATCCACAGTCACTCGCCATGTTGGGGCTAAGATTTGTGAATCAGTTGCAGGTGGGAAATACGCGTAATAACCTAAATCCATCCTAACTTTACTACCTTGATTAACTTTATTACTATCATACAGTTCAGTAACAGCATTCACTGGAGTTTTCACAGTCTCAGCTTCTGTTCTCTGTTCAAACTGCTCTAGCATCCTTTGTTTGTAAGATACCATTTCATTCTTTTCATTAAGTTGAATGGTAATAAAGGTTTTAGTGTTATCATAAACAGGCTTTTGGCTATACAACTGGGCAAACGTAATTTGTCCACCTTCTTTATCAACCTGTACTAGCTTATACTGATCGCCATTTATCATGTTCTTTTTTACGAAGTCTTCTAATTTGTTCTTTTCATCAGAGGTAGGTAAAGAAGTTGGCTTTGTGAACTCTCCATGAATTTCTTTTCCATCTTCCTGAACCTCAATCTTTTGGTCTTTCAAACTACTCGTTTCTTTCTCCGTAAATGTGTGAACATAGGCTTTAATATACCCTGCCTTCTGATTGCTGCTTGGGGACTCTTTAAACGTAATATTAGCTTCTTGTAATAATTCTTCACCTGTTCGTTCTGAAATCATCTCAAGCTGGTTAGCTTCCCTTTTAACCATAAATTGACGAGCAAGAAAAAGGTCCAGGATAAAGAAGATAACGATAAAAATCGTTTTCGTCTTATTCCAATCCATCCTTATCTCCTCCTTGCTCTGCTTTATCTACAATTTTGTACCATATTCCATCATACTTATAAAACCAATATGGCTTGAGCGTAATTACATTTGTAAAGTCTTTCTCTGTTTGCAGCTCATAGCCTACTATAATATTTTTTAATTTGCTGTCATCAAAGTTTTCTTTTCCTTCAATTTCTTTTATAACGGCCTTACCAGATGGTAATTTAATTTTCTTCCCATACTCATCTGAAAGTTTTCCTAATTGAAATGTTGGACGTTTATATTCGGAGATATTTTGTCCTGAAGATTTTAACGTAACCTTCGACAAATCATCATCATTAAAAACAGGGTAATAATCTTCATGAAGCTGGAACGTTACGCTCTGATATGAAGCATCACTATTCCATTCTGTTAAATAATATGGGTCTGTCCAACCTGCATGAGCATTCACAAAGTCAAATGATCTTTTTATCGCTCCCTCTTTATCTGTAACAACACTTTGGTCACTTTGGGTTGCATCTTCGTAGTTTGTGTATGCCATCAATGGTTTTGTCTTGGACAATTCCAACATTCGTTTTGAATCATTATAAACGGTTTGACCTGAGAGCTCATTTTCTTCAACGATTTTCATATTATCAAACAATGCATTGCGAAACTTATCGGATGAAATCATTTCTTGTTTATAACTTTTTTGTTGAAGTGGTGTTGGTTGCTCTGGTAAGAAAAGAACTGATTTATCTTCTCTTTTAAATGCTATATAATCCTGTCCATTGCTTTGTATGTCTTTATAATGTTTCTCCCATGCAGCTTCATTAAACCCTTTTATATTTGCCTCGTAAATCTCTTCTGTTTCGTAATTAACAAAATAGATACGAACAGACTGTGAGACATTATCCGCTTGACCTGGCTTAAGAATGATTCGATCAAATGTCCCAGATGGCATTGTCCCTTTTACTTCATACATACTTTGGAAAGTTGATAATGACATCTCTGTTGGATAGAGGATTTCCATTGTCTGATTTCCATGTACAAAATCATAGAAATCTTCTGGACGCTCAAAAGAAGTATTCGAAATACGCACTACATCAGAAATAGACCACTTCTTCATCTCATTCGTCCATGTATCCATATCTTTATTGAGAAGTCCTTTATGAGTGGAAGCAAAATGAGCTAAAATTAAGGATGGCTGAATATGATCTTCTAACATCTTAGTTTTGCCGATTTTCACATCATCTACATAAGATGGATTGTTTTCCATCTTATCGTATGTAGGTGTGTAGGTCCACAATGTCCACGTTAAAATAAGGCTAATCAAAATTAAACATGACAGTACTACGGTTTTGATATTTTCATATCTCATATCCATTCATCCTCGTCTTGTTCTACTTGTAAAGGAAGCGTAAAGTGAATGGTTGTTCCTTTTCCTTCTTTACTTTCAGCCCAAATTTCACCTTTATGAGCTTCAATCATTTCCCGGGCAATGGCTAAGCCAAGACCTGTTCCCCCAAGTTGTCTTGTTCTCGCTTTATCTACTCGATAAAAGCGTTCAAAGATTTTTTTCACTTTTTCACGAGGAATTCCCATCCCTTCATCCTTCACACTAACAAGAATGAAAAACTCTTGAGGCTGAACAGAGAACGTCACTTTTCCGCCTTCAGGGGAATATTTAATTGCATTTGAAATAATATTATCTAATACTTGTGTAATCTTATCTTGATCAAATTGAATTGAGATTGGTCCTTCTGGAAGTTTGCGAACAAACTCGATATTTTGACTTTTGCTCATATCAAAGCGATCAATAATATGGTTGTAAAAATCAATAAAGTCCACTTGTGATTTTGTTAAATGATAATCTCTACTGTCCATTCTTGATAGCTGAAGCAAATCATTAACAAGTCGAATCATTCGCTCTGTTTCTGTTTGCGTAACGTCTAGAAAGCGCGGTGCAATCTCTTTATCTTGCCATGCTCCTTCTGCAAGAGCTTCTAAATAGCTGCGCATCGTTGTCAGCGGTGTGCGTAGCTCATGTGAAACGTTCGCAACAAATTCACGACGTTCACGATCAATTTTCTCTTGCTCTGTAATATCATGAAGTACAACGATAATACCATTAATAAACCCTGTTTCCTTCTGAATAGGAGATACAGTAGCTCTTAGAATATATGGCTCATCATATTTATCAAATTCTAGAATAAGTGAATTTTGCTCTTCCAATAACGTATCGAACGTGTATTCTTTTTCAATGTTTAACAGTCTCAAAATAGATTCTGAAAGAACAGTTTCACGTGAAACATCTAGCATTTGTCCAGCAGGCTCGTTAATTAAAATAACGCGACCTTTTCGGTCTGTTGCAATGACTCCATCTGTCATATTC
>Ga0209463_1000784_pt1 | contig 21932 bp, 16 predicted proteins | sample AgamicMgSfrz_FD_187169 | JGI IMG/M metagenome (GOLD analysis project Ga0209463, IMG submission 187169) | Agave microbial communities from Guanajuato, Mexico - Mg.Sf.rz (SPAdes) (version 2) | ecosystem: Host-associated > Plants > Phyllosphere > Phylloplane/Leaf | place: Guanajuato, Mexico... | reverse complement strand
TATACGTAACGAAAGAGCCTCACAAGAGAAAACAAACAAATTCCTAAACTCGAAAAGAAAAAGCCTGTATCTAAGGAGATACAGGCTTTTTCTTTTCGAGTTTAGTTACCATAAGTTTGATTCTCGGTAGTAAAAAAGGGCAAACTGCGTAGTATAAGAAGTTTGCTCCTTCTGAATATATTATCAAGGATGGTTTATATTTTTATTTAATACAAAAAATCTTTTTCAGAGATATTAATCTGCTGAAAAAGATGCTTGGATATTAATACTTTAACCATATTGAGCATGCTCCAAAGGGCACAGTACAACTTAGGGAAAGAATAAAAATAGGTTTGAATGCTAATAGATTTATTTCATTTGTACCATCATCTAATGAGATAAGGAGAGAGAGTGCAATTGCAACTACTGTTCCGAAGGTCACATACAATATCATTTCAGTTCTTCTTCTATACTTTTTAACTGAGTTTTTTATTATGATATCAATTAAAATTGACGAAGGTATTCCTAATACAATAACGATGGGAACAATATATAGTAATCCAATAATTAGGCCACTTATTAAATTACTAAACAAAACTTGTTCATATGAAGTATCAAGGGTTACTCCAGCCACTACAAAGCTACCAACTAAAGAGGAAACTAGTACTGATATAACTTTCTTTAACATAATGTTAATCTCCTATTAATTTTTTATCGCTGTTGTTCAAATATCAATAAGAACAATAGCCATCACAGCTGCTTTGATCAACGGGTAATAGCAATCAAATTGATATAAATTTTTTTTTGATTTTCTATTATCTCAGCGTCCTTAGTAATTACGATAGCTGTAGTTATGCAGTTACACATTTAAAGCATAATTTACTTTCTATTAACCAAAAGTTATTCCGTATGGAAGTTGTCCTGTCTGTATGTATATAAATATTCCCGATCCGACGCTTAACACGAAGGCAACTTTAGCTAATTTATTATCGTTTAAAAGAACTTTAACTAACAGAGCTGGTATTCCTCCCCATACAACCACAAAAACTAACGATAGTAGTATGAGCTTCATTAATGTCATACCATGAATTAAACCTAGATTGGTCATAGATGCACCACCTTTACTACATTAATCAACGCAAGGTAACTCCAACGGCTTCTTTACTATTAAAGATATCGAAGTTATCCCTTACCTCTGAATCTCAAATGTTCCTTAAGAAATTGTTAGGCTGTTAATTGATTGTCCTCCTTAACACTTTCTAGTTTCAATTTTCTTATGCATAAAAAATAAAAGGCAGCAAAAGTAACAATGGACCAAGTCAGGGACAATCCAGGTGCGTCATTTATAGCCTTAAATAAACTTGGAATTGCACCAAATGAAGAATCATCATTTACAAGAAATAAGGCAATAAACATATTATTGGCTGCATGGGCTCCAATTGTAATTTCCAGACTTTTTGTTTTAACTGCAATAAAAGTTAAAGCAAATCCCGCGACGATATAATCTAAGCCTACCAATAAAAATGATTGATTCATTTCAGGGTTAGCAAAGTGTCCAACTGAGAACATTAGACCAACAATAAGAGAAAGTACAACAGAATTTTTCACCTTTTTGCCCACCCATTGAAGGAGAAGTCCTCTAAAAAATAGCTCTTCTGTTGTAGTTTGGATAGGTACTAACAAAAATGTAATGAGAACTAAAGGCACATATTCCTTAAAACTTACGTGGTTCCATGCATAATCCTTGTGGTTAAATGCAACATCAATTAATTGCGTAATGATTAATAAAGCAGAAAAGAGACCAAATGACCACAAGATTCGCTTCCAATTAATTTGTTTATTAGCAGTTATTAAGGACTTCATTCGTCTTTTATGGATAAAACGAATGCCAATCCATAGGCCAAAGAGCCAGAATAAATGAACAATATGGGATAGTAAAAAATCAAGGGTTGCATTTACGCCTACGGCAATTCCCTCATCGTAATCAAAGTAGGATTTGCCACTCTCATCTAGTGCAACCATAAACATTTCAGCTGCAACATAAATAGTAGATCCTATTAGCATGAACACAGAAGCCAATATTGTTGTACTTAAATAACGCTTCCAGCCATTTTTGCCTTCATTCACATCTAGGTAATTTTTCATTTTACTCCTACTCCTTCAGCATTCTCTTCTAAATTAAATGCCTCTTTCTTATTTCGTTTTCGTCCAAACACTGTATAAGCACCGATTCCACTTATCAAGACAAGTAGCCCTATAAATACTTCAAAAACCGTCTGTCGCTGCTTTTTCTGCCCTAATTCATAATAATGTTTATACATAGCAACAGCAGGTTTAGTATGTTTATACTTTGCTGGAATGTTCATTGTATCGCCTAACTTCCATCCTTCCTCATATGCCTCTTTTCTTAACTGATTAGCCACTTTGTTGGATTGAAATCCTTCTTTATAGGATTCTAGTAACCGCGTATTAGTCTGATACGCAGAAGGGCTGTGATAAGTCGTATATGTAAAGGCTGCGTTAAATCCTTCCTGTTGTACATCTTTATGTCGCTGCTTTTCACCTTTGGAATAGCCCTGTTCAAAAGCTTTTGCTACTTCTGAAGATAAATCTGAAGGGACTGACAAAGCATTTAAAGCATACCCTTGTTTGTATCCTTCTTGCTTATATTCTTTCTTTAATTTGTCTTCCTGTTCTTGTTGTCCACTTTGGAATCCTTCTTCATATGCTTTTCTTGTAATTTCATCTGCACTGTAGATTTCTGGCATGTTCAGTGCTTCTTCTTCTAAGCCTTGTATATGACCATCCTTCTTTGCTTTGATGGATAGATCCATAACCTCAATTGCTTTTGTATATCCAAGGGAAAAACCTTTATTCCAATCCTTTGATTTAACAGGTGTTTGAGGTGGATTATAAGCCACAGTAGCATGCTTATAATCCTCTAATCCTTGCTGATAACCAGCTTGTTCTCCAGCGCTAGATTCTTGTTCTTCTATAGCCTTTGTTTCATCTTCTTTATTGCGTTTTGCTTTTTCATAGCCAACTGTGTACCCCATTACAAACCATTGACTTTCTTCAGCCGTACGATTAAGAAATTGACTGTCATTAAAGTTCTCGTATGGTTTCTCACTACTACCATCCTCTTCGCCTAGTTGATAGCCTTCCTCATAAAGACGATCAAAAATCATCTTTTTATCTTTTGCTGAAAGATTACTAGAAAGAGAGTCCTCGTTAACTGTTACACTTTCTTCGTCTGTCGTAGCATACACGTAACTTCCAAGAAAATATTTACTTCCAAGTAGTAAATATCCTAAAACAACCAAAAAAAATATTTTTTTCTTCATTTTTCCTTCACCTTCGCTTTAATTTTAAAAACCCTCTCAACGTGATAACCATAGTGCTTGAGATGGATTATACAACCAATTATTTGCATTGTTTTTTTGAGACGCAATCTATATAGTACTACAAAAATGTGTTGAAATGTAAAAAAGATTACATTAGTATTACGAATGTAACAGAAAACCAAGGAGGTTGTCATGAAAAAAAAGACAATTCAGACAGTATCAAAGTGGATATGTTGTCTACTTGTCTTCACACTTGTGGTTAGTTGTTTGCCTATGAACGAATGGGCTGCACCTGCTACAAATACGGAAGATAAGGAGAACGCCACTCCTGTATCTGAAAAAACAGATGCAGAACGTATAAATCAAGAAATTGCGAAAAATCAACCGGATGTACCAGCTCCTCCAGTAGAAGCTGCACAAAAGGGACCTGTGGCGAGTCAACAAGAAGAAAATGTTGAAGTCGTTCAAACAAAAGAGGGAACATATAGCAACAAGGTTTACCTTGACCCTGTTCAACGTCAAGATGATCAGAAGAAATGGCAAGAAATTTCTACGAATCTTGAAATTAATCAAAAAGAACAAACGATTGAGCCAGAAAATGTAGCCATTGATGTTGCGTTTGAACAGAAAACAGATGAAGGTACATATGCTACAGTACAAGACAACAATGATAAAGTAGAATATCGGTTTGAAGGGGCTGAAGGTGAACAACCTTTTATGGCTGCTTCAGATGTTTCAGCTGAGCACAAAGACAATCAAGTCTTTTATCGAAATGTCCTAACAAGTACAGACTTACGAAACACAGTATTCGATCAGTCTGTCAAAGAAGATATCATTCTTCAAAAATATGAAGGATACAATCAATTTCGCTTTTATGTAGCTACTAAATTAGAGGCAAATGTAAATGAAAATGGGAGTGTCTCATTTAAGAATGCTAAAGGTGACACCGTATTTAGTGTACCAAGACCTTATATGAGTGATTCAAATGTGGATAAAGACTCTGGCGAACCTCAAATTTCGTATGATGTTCATTACGAGCTTAAAAAATCAGGAGACGGTTACGAACTAACAGTAATTGCTGACCAAAAATGGTTAACAAATAAAGACCGTGCTTACCCTGTCTATATTGACCCAACCATTACATTAGGCGCAAGCGATGATACGTTTGTAACGGATGCGTATCCTACTACTAACTACGATAAGTTCTGGGAGTCATCATCTGGCTACTATTCTTTGAAAGTAGGAAAATACGATAGTGCTTCTGGTACAAATTATGCGTTTGTGAAGCCGGATACGTCTAAATTAAAGGGAGCAATTATCGATTCTGCTAACTTTAATATTTACACAGCACATTCTTATTCATCTACAGCAACCAATGTATGGTTAGACCGTGTAGATGGAAACTGGTCTCCAGGATCTGTAACGTGGAACACAAAGCCTGGATCAACGAACATTGCAACAGCATCTGTTGCAAAAGGTCAGACGGCTAACTTTGATGTAACAAATACAGTGAAGGATTGGGTAGCTGGAACCAAGCCAAACTATGGTTTTAAGTTACATGAAAATGGTAACGGTCAATCATACTGGAAGAAGTTTTATGCTTCTGAAAATAGCTCTAACAAGCCTTACCTGTCTGTTAACTACCACTATCCAACTGTAAACGCACCAACTGGAACAGTCGGTTCAAATAACAATGGATCTGGATATGCAAACCTTAGTTGGAATGCTGTATCAGGCGCAACGGGTTACCGTATTAAGATCTTTAACGGACGAACGTACGAAACATTTGATGTAGGAAACGTAACAAGTTGGTCCACAAAAGGAAAAGGACTATGGCCAACTGCAGATGAGATTGCTGCTGGTGAATACGAGCTTCACCACGATGGAAAAGGAACTGAGCTATCTACGTACCCAAGTGAAGTTTACAGTAACGCTGGAGATCGATATGCGAATTCTCGCCTTTACTATTTCCGTGTAAGTGCAATCTTCCCTGGTGGAGAATCAGATAACTCAGAAGCTTACACACCTATCTTACCTTTAGACACACCAAAGGCTATTCCTTTTGCCAATTCAACAGGTGGAGATAACGGTTATGTGAAGCTATCATGGGAAGAAGATCCAAAAGCTGACGGCTATAAAATTTGGGTCTACAATGGTAAAAACTATGAAGCATTTGATGTAGGGAAAGTAACAACCTGGACTACGCAAGGAAAAGGCATTTGGCCAACTGCTTCTGAAATTGCAACTGGTCGCTATCAGTTACATACAGATGGAAAAGGAACAGAATTAGCCAAGGATCCTTCCCCAGTTTATAAAAACTCAGGTGGTATTTACCCGAATAATACGAACTATTGGTTCCGTGTAACAGCCTATAGTTCTCAAGGTGAAAGTTCATTATCCGGTGGTGCGATGCCAAAAATTCCTGGCGTAGAAGCAAACTACTTAGGTATGGAAGACTTCTGGGCTTCATTTAGTGTACCAGGAGGAACAGTCAATGCGTTTACTGGAAATTTAGTATTTGATGATACAGATTTCTCACTAGATGGTCGAGGACCAGGAATTGATATTTCTCGAACATATAATAGTCAAGATTCAGAAGCCGGCCTGTTCGGAAAAGGGTGGAACAGCTCTCTAGATCTCAAAGTAAAAGAAGAGTCCAATGGTGATGTTCTTCTAATTGAGCAGGATAAACGAATTCATCGCTTTACGAAAACAACGGATGGTTACCGAGCACCTACAGGTATCTATCTAACGTTAACAAAAGACAGTAATGGATTCTACTTTAAAGATACCGATCAAAGTGTCATAGCTTTTAAAGCTGATGGAAAACTAAACTATCAAGAGGATGGAAACAAGAACAGAACGACCTATAGCTATGTAAGTGGAAAAATCACAAGTATTACAGATGCATCAGGACGTTCGGTTTCCCTTAGCTACCAAGGAAATTATGTATCGAAGATCTCCTATGAAAATCAGGTAAGTACTTTTACGTATTCAGGCGATCAATTAATTGAAACAAAAACGCCAAATGGTCGCACATATAAATACGGTTATGAAAATGGGAAATTACGTTTTGTCTATGATCCAAAACATACAGATGCTAAACCATCTGTGACGGAATATACATATGATGAAGACGGAAAGTTAACGAAAGTGACGGATGTCTTGAAAAAAGTCACTTCTATCTCTTACGACACTGATAATCGGGAAGTAACGGTTACAAATCCTAAAGGTAGTAAAGATGTCTACACATACAATGAAGATGGGAATCCATCTAAGACTGTAGTAGATGCAGCAAATCTTAAATTAACAACAACTTATGAGTACGATAATAACAATTTAACGAAAAAAACAGATCCGAATGATCAAGGTGATACAAAGCCTTCTGAATCATATACGTATGATAAGAATGGAAATGTGTTAAGTGCCACTGATGCCCTTGGGACAGAAAACTATGAATACAATAAAAACAATGATGTAACGAAAGTAACATCACAAGAGGGTGGAGCAGCAAGTACAGATCCAGCTGATAAGAAAGAGACTACGGTTGCTTATGATGATACAGATGCTGTATCTGAAACCGATCAAACAGCTAAGACAGCCTCTATGTCCACGTATGACGAGTATGGAAACGTGATTGAGGGCAGTGATGATTTAAGTACAGCGAATAACCTTGTGACAAACCCAGGTTTTGAATCGTCATTAGGAACAGAATGGACAAAGAAAAGTGCTGCAGACGATGGTTCATTTAGTGCTGTAACTGATTCAGCTCCAGGAAGTTTTTCAGGAGACAAAGTTTTACGTATTCAACCTAAACGTAAAACCGATGCAGCTGATGGTACACACTCGTACATTGCAGCGACTCAAACCATTACTGGTTTAGAAGGTGGAAAGACTTACACATTAAGTGCTTTAGTAAAAGGCGATCAGTTAAAAAATGCTTATGCCTTTTTCAATGTGTACAAGTACAAAGGGACGGAATCCGCAGGTTCGGAATCTAGTCGTTTTAACAAAATCACGGGAAATACAAAATGGAAAGAACGACAGCTCACATTTAAAACAGATCCTGGTACGACTAAAGCTGTTATTTACCTGGAAGTAGAAAGTCATAAAGGACCTGTGAGTGGGGCAGCTTTATTTGATAACATTCAAGTAGAAGAAGGACCTGTTTCTTCAAGTTTCAATGTTGTACCAAATAGTAGCTTTGAACAAGGCGATGCTGGATGGACAAAATCTACGGGCTCTTCAACAGAAGGTCCTACCAAGTGGGCTATTGAAGACGAAGGTTTTGGTGGAGAACAAAGTATTTCTCTAGAGCGTACATCTACAGGACAAGCAACGGTTAATATTCAACAAGATATTACGTTGAATCAAACGACAGCTCGTAATATTACGTTAACAGGCTTATCAAAAGCTGAAAATGTGAAGAGCTCAGATAATAAATTAAGCCAAGACTACTCTCTATGGGCGTATGTCACATTCACAGATGGTTCCACAGGAAATTATCGTGCTATGTTCCCTCTTGGTACGCATGACTGGAGCCGAAGTGCTGTAACCATTAATGCTGGAGACTTAAATAAAAAGATCCAAAAAGTACGTGTCCATGCGATCTTTAGAAATGGGTTTACAGGAAAGGCTTATTTTGATGATATTCGTTTGTTAGAAGATAACCATTTAACACAGACGGCTTATGATACTGAAAAGAACTATGTCACAAAAGTGACGGATGAAAAAGGTCGTACACAGCAATTCCAGTATGATGAATATGGAAATAAAACGATGGAAATTGACCCTAAAGGTCAACAAAAAGTATCTAGTTATAACCTAGATAATCAATTGACTCAGGTTAAATTTAAAAATGGTACATCTGTTTCTTATGAATACGATGGAAATGGTAATACAACGAAGAAGACAGTAGCATCTGGTTCTACGTTACAAAACATTTTCTATGAGTATGATTTAGATGACAAACTACGTACGTATACGGATGCATTAGGGTTTAAAACTACTCATACGTATGATGCGAATGGTAATGACATTAAGACGGAATCACCAAACGGTCATGTGATTGAGTCTACGTATGATACAGCAGACCGCACGACAAGCGAGAAACGTGACGGAACTACTGCTTTCTCATTCGAATATGATAAGAATGGTAATGAAACGAAAGTAACGGATTCTGTAAACGGCGGTGTTCGTACGAAGGCTTATGACAAAGCTGGACAAATCACGAGTATGACAGACCGTGGTGGGACATTTGGTTGGGAGTATAAAAAAGACTCTACTAAGATTATTAAATCAAAATTCTCGCAAAGTGGCACTACGAGCGAAACCAATTATGAATATAATGCGTTAGATCAAAACACGGCTGTAATAGATTCAAAAGGGAAAACATATCGTTTTGATTATGATGAAAAAGGCAACGTGCGTGCTTACACAGCTGGCAATTATGCTGGTTCAGCCTTTACGTATGATGTGACAGGAAAAGTAATGTCATTGGACATTGGTAATACGAATAACGATAGCATTCTATCGGAGTCGTACAAATATGATGAAAATGATAACCGTACAGAGATTACATCGTATAAAGCAGATGGTTCAGTCGATGGCACAACGTCTTATGTGTATGATTCTTTAGATCAATTACTTAAAGAAACGCTGCCAGATGGAACTGTAAAAGAATATAGTTATAATGGTTTTGGAAATCGAACATCCGTTAAAGTAACAGAGCCAGGAAAAACAGCTGTTCAGACGAATGCCGAATTTAATATTGGAAATGAACTTATTAAATACGGTAACGATACGATTAAATATGATGAAAACGGTAACCGTCTAGAAGATGGTAAATACACATACACATGGAATGCAGCTGATCAATTAACGTCTATTACCAAAAAAGGTGAGACCAAAGCCTTTGCGACATACAAATATGATGATGACGATCGTCGTATTGAGAAAAATGTGAACGGTACGATTACGCGTTTCTATTACGATGGCGATAGTATCAATCCATTGTATGAAACAGATGGAAATGGCAGTATCCTACGCTCTTATGTTTACTCCATGGATGGCGTACGTCTATCAATGCAAACAGGTGGAAAATCGTATTATTATCACTATAATCCACATGGTGATGTTGTAGCAATGACTGATGACAGTGGAGCTGTTGTGGTAAAATACACGTATGATGCATGGGGAAATGCGAAAAAACAAGTGGTATCTGGTCAAACAGATATTAAAAACCCATTTACTTATGCAGGTTACATGCAAGACGATGAAACAGGTATGTATTACTTGATTGCTCGTTATTACAATCCAGAGCAAGGTGTCTTTATCTCTGCTGATCCAGATCCTGGTGATGAGGATGATCCAATTACACAAAATCCTTATATTTATGCAGGAAACAATCCTGTTATGCAAGTAGATCCTGATGGTCACTTTGTATGGTTAGCAATCAATGCAGGGTTTGCTGCTTATGATGGTTACAAGGCATACAAAAGTGGTAAAAGTTGGAAATACATCGCTGGAGCTGCTGCAATAGGTTTTGTAGGTGGCAGAGCATTTAAAGCTGGAAAGTTAGCTTATAGAGCATATAAAGCCTATAAAGTCAAAAGAATCGCCAAAAAAATGAAATTCGATAGTACAGCTTATAAACGTATGCAAGACAAAGGAAGGCATGTACCAAGACAAATTTTAGCAAGGGCTATCGTTCATGGAAAAAAATCCAAGGATGGTGCAAGAGGTTACAGTAAACATACAATATCTATGCATAAATATAATAGTAAGGGTAAAATGCAGAAGTATAATCTACATGTGGTCTATAATAAAAGGACTAAAAGAATAAGACATTTTCATTATGATCGATAATTATAGATACTGCTAGTTTTAGTTCTAATATCATTTATAAAATATAAGAATAAGGAGGGGAAAACATGAACATTTTCAGTATTGAGCATAACAAACAATTATTTAAACTTCAGATGAATGATTTTTCTGCTGAAGGTGACTCATTCTACGGAGGAGCGTATTTTAGAGGATTAGCTAAAATATCTTGTTCAGGCTTTGAGGCAACAACATCAGAATTTTATTTTGATAATCATTCTATCAAACAATTTTATGAAGGATTAAAACATATGTATCAAGCCGAAAAAGGTTCTGTTTCTTTTGAATCAGAATCAAAAGAATTAAAGCTCAATTTCCAATTGAAAGGTAACGGGGAAATGAATCTTATGGTTTGTTTTGACGATTTACACAGTGATGATAGTCTTAAATGTGAAATTTTATGTCATTATTCGACCATTCCCAATATAAAAAAAGAACTAAAAGATTTTCTAAACATATTTAAGATATCGAATTAATTAGATACCTTATGATTTCTATTAACGAAGTTAAGAGTTGGCTAATATTATACAGATAATAGGTACTTTGTTGATGATTGTCAGTATTTATTATGTTTGATAGTCTAGTCAATAAAATAAACTTTGAACAGTATTAAGAAAAATAAGGTACTTATTCTATTTGTACTCATCTTCCAGTTAATAAGTTATAACTAAAAAGAGCGTAAAGTCTTTAATAGATTTTACGCTTTTTTGTTTTTCCTAGAACTGTGGTTATAGTAACTAGAAGTAAGTGTTTATATATAGAGAATATACGTAATCAGCTACATTTAAAGGAGATATCAATACTTTGTTAGATTATATAAGGGCAAACAAAAAATTTTTCTCAGTTGCCTAACGATTTTTAGTCTTCTGTTATTCTATTCGATTCCAAAATCATTCAGCTAACATTTCATCACGTAGACTTGAATTAACATAATCCGTTTCGTTAAGTACATCATTTCCTATTAAGAACTAATTCCTTTATCTTTTCTCTTTTTCAAACATTATTATCCTTTTTGACTTGTTTGATGCGAGATTTATAGATGGAGTGAAACATCAAATAATACTTAACCTCTGTACTTATAATCCTCTTGCTATTCTGATTTTTATTTTATACTTATTAATAAACTAACTTTTAACCATCAAGTTTAACAGGTTCAATTGACCAGTTCGATTGATCTTGCACTATTATATTGCTTTTCAATTATATTCTATTAAGAACGTTCGTAAAAATATGTGTATTTAATAAGACGTTCGTAATTTTTTGAAAAACTTAAACGAACGATAAAAATGATAGATTTCTTATATAAAATAAAAGTCCGTAAACGTATACCTTTACGGACTTTTATTTTATGAAATATGAAGAGTAGGATAAAATTCTTTGGAATTTCACCCTACTCTCTACAAAGAAAAAATTTATTAAATAGCAAGGTGCGTTCTCCCTTATACTCTAGGTAATAAATTTTCTTCTTGATACTTCTTTTCTAAGTCGGCGTAGTACTGGATTTTGCTTTCAATTTCTCTATAGACTTTATCCAACTCCCTTTGTTTCTCCATTATTTTCTCTTTATGCTTTTCATATATCTGTTTGCGTAGAGAAAATGTATATCCGCCTTCTTTTGTTAATTCAACAACTTTTCGTAATTCTGAAAGAGGAATATCTGTTTTTCGTGAACATAAAATAAGCTCTAACCACTCCAAATCCTTCTCATCAAAAATTCGATTTCCATTCTCATCTCTTTTTACAAAAAGAAGGAGCCCCTCTTGTTCATAATATCGAATTGTATGTGTAGGTAATCCTACCTTTGCAGCAGCTTCTTTTATACGAAATGCCATTTTATTATATCCTCCCTCATTAATGTCTTTATGTTGTATAAAAGCAATTGTTAAATACCGAATTTTACGCTTACATATCTTTTCTTTTTTTAGGCTACCATCTTCGAGTAAAGCGAAGTCAATACTTTTAGTTCTAGTTAAGAGGCACCCAAGATAAATTCCTACTTAAAAAGACAGACTAGTTTTATCCAGCCTGTCTTTTTAAGCTATTATGTGGCTCATTACCTTCAAAAACCATTGTCTACTCTCTCACTTCTCGTTAAAAAGTAATACGAAATAAATAACTAATGGTGTGATTCCACATCACTTCGTCGCAATATTTTTTTTGAACATACGGGTAGAACTAAATGAGATGGCCGCAATAAGCACAGCAATTGTGATTGCGCCAGCCCCAGTCCAAGTAATCGCTAGTATCGATGTGCCCCCCGCAGCAATCCCCCCGATACCAGCACCCGCGGCAATGCCAAGCTGGGTAAAGGAGCTGTTTAGACTAGCCATAATACCAGACGCTTCTGGAGCAAGAGAGACAACGTTAAAATTCTGTACAGACCCGAACGACCATGCAGCAATCATCCAGATTATGAGTAATGCGATAGAGACCATTACCGATCCAGAGACGATGGACAGCAGTATAAGGGCGAGAAATTGGAAGACAATGCTGCCGAAAAGCGTACGATCGGTACCGATTCGATCAGCCAAGAAACCACCAAACTTGGAGCCGATCAAGCTCGCTATACCTAACCCGAAGAGAACAGCACTTATTTCCCCATCACCCATTTTCATAACGGAGGACAAAAATGGGGTCATAAACGTTTGGAGCACGGAATAGCTGATAAATACGAATAGCGTCATACCAAGGGCCATCGAGATGTTTGGCTTCTTTAACACGGCTAGCTGCTTGCCCAGAGGGGCTGGAGCATCGCCTTCTGTGACCGAAATTGTCCGTGCAACGGAGAAGATTGCCAGTAGGCATATGAGTCCGATGCCCCAGAAGATGGTTTTCCAATCGTATGTTGTGGCCACAACACGACCAATTGGGACACCTATGACAAGGGCGGCACTGAAACCTGTTGCAATGGTGGCAACCGCACCCGCCTGACGTCCGGCTGGTGCTAGTTTTGGCGCGACAGTAATGGCAGTGATGACAAAAACGCCTGTTCCTATAGCAAGTACAACACGAGATGCCATTAGAAAAATAAAACCAGAAAGGGTAACCGTCATAACGCTGCCGATTACAAGTATTGAGAGAGCAAGTATTAATAACTTACTTCGATCCATTTTGGCCAACGCAATCATGATAATTGGAGGTCCAATCGCATAAGCAATAGCGAAAACGGTGACCAATTGTCCTGCTGCTGATACCGATATATTAGCAGATTCAGCAACTTTATCCAGAATCCCTGCAATGACGAACTCCGATGTGCCAACAATAAAGCTAATGAAGGCGAGCATGTAAATTTTCCAAGTGTTTTTCATAGTGTTCTATTTACTCCTCCTTATTTTTAATTCACATTAATGTTTTAAACCACATCTGTGTATGATTATAGACAGAAACAGAATGTTAACAATCATCAATTTCCCATGATTCGTGTATTAGTGCACACATTGATTGAAATTGTGTATTTATGTTTAAGATTGAACAAGTTGAAACTTATTAAAAAAAAGACCCTTGTCTTGTTATCTAAAACTTGTAACCTGTCACTCACAAGCCAGAATACTCTGTCATGAGTCCAGAAAGCGACACAGCGACAACTACAGCAGATTCTTTCGTCTTGAGTGGAGTTAGTAAAAATATCATAGACAGTTCCATTTGAAAATTTATCTTACTCTCCATTTTTTGTCATGATATTTTCTCCTTCTCATCCTTGTTATTATTAATTAATTTATTTCTTGAAAATCATCAGGTAAAAAGAACATCTCCAAATGGTCCGAGAAGGAAAATTCCGAGTGCGTATCCAAACTGGGTGCCTTAGTGAGCTGTATAGCCGCCGTCAACTACGATTGCCTGCCCAATAACAAAGCCAGCACCTGGACTGCTCAACCAAAGAACCGTTGAAGCAATTTCATTGGCAGCATGTCCTACACGCCCTAAAGGAATAGAGCTCATGACAGCTTTCATCGTGTCAGGTTCATCTACAAATGCCTTCGCAACCATTGGTGTGTCTGAAACCCCCGGGCAAATTGCATTGATGCGGATACCTTTTGGTGCATATTCAAGGGCCGCACTCTTTGTTAAACCAATTACGCCATGTTTTGATGCCGTGTACGCACCAAGCCCAGGAGCTCCAACAACACCATCTTGAGAGGAGCAGTTAACTATGATCCCACTTCCTTGTCTCTCCATTTGTTGCAACTCATACTTCATTGCGCTCCAAACCCCACGAAGATTTACTGCAATCACTCGATCAAAGTCTTCACTACTCGCATCAGCAAAAGTGGCTACGGGAGCTTGAATTCCTGCGTTATTAAAAGCAATATCCAGACTGCCAAAAGTATCCACGGTTTGTTTTACGGCACCAGCAACACTTTTTTGATCAGCGACATTACAATCAATACCGATTGCGACATTTCCATTAGCATTCAATTTTTCCGATTCTTCTTGGACTGCTTGTATATTCAAATCTGCTAAAGCAACTTTCGCCCCAGCTTTTGCAAAAGTACGTGCTGTTTCCAAACCAATTCCTGAACCTGCTCCTGTGATAAATACAACTTTGTTCTCAAATGATCTTTCCAAAATTATTCCCTCTTTCCCTTAAATTTTTTGGTTAAATCGCTTTATTGTCATGGTCGACATATTGACTGCCACGATCCGTATGATGAATTAACTCCTCCGTGTTTTTAATTCACATTGATGTTTTATGCCACATCTGTGTATAATTATAAACAGAAACAAAACGTTAACAATCATCAATTTCCTTTGATTCGTGTATTAGTGCACAAATCGATTGGAATTGTGTATTTATTTTTAAAAAGGATGGGGGATTTATACAATGTCTACGATTGATAGAAGAATAATTAGATCACAAGAAGCAATAAAAAAAGCTTTTGTTGAGCTGATGTCCGAAAAAAATTTTGATCACATTACGATACAGGATATTGCTGACAGAGCAAATGTGAATCGAAGAACAATCTATCTTCATTACATGGATAAGTTTGATCTACTTGATAAGCTCATTGAAGAGCATATAAAGAAACTGCGAGAAATCTGTGAAACAACATCTGATATAGAGATTTTAAATGGAAGTCCAGGCTGGTTCGAATACTTTGAACGTCATTATTCATTCTTTTCAGCGATGTTGGCCAGTAAAGGATCACCTTCCTTCCGTAGCCGGTTCCTTGAGCTTGTAGTCGAAGATCTCAAGAATGGATATAATATAACAGAAGGGAAAAACCCCGGCTTAAGCGAAGATGTTATTCTTCAATTTTTTGGAACGGCTTGCGTAGGGGCAGTGGAATGGTGGTTCAAGAACGAAATGCCTTATCCACCTCAAGTTATGGAAGAACAAATGATAACACTGCTAGATTCCATGGAAAAACTACCTCAATTTAGCGAATAAAAAATGACATAAAAATGGAGAATACAATCCTTTTGTTGCTAGTCAGCCCCAAAAATAAATGTGATATTTTTGGGGCGATAAAAAAATTATTAGAGATCAGTACAACACTCAAATTTTAAATACCTACATATCCTTAATAAGGTTTCTAATACCTCAGTATCTATTCACATTAATCTTATCCTCGTTCATAGACATTTACATCAAATCGACGATCAGCTTTCTGATATTTTCGTTCGACTAACTCATGCTCTATTATGCTGTATTATTTAAACGTGTCCGACGATTTTATGAGGCACATATGGCTCCTCTAGATATGCCACTTCATCATCGGTCAATGTAACAGGAAGCGCTGAAACAGCATCCTCTATATGGGAGATTTTTGTCGCTCCAACGATAGGTGCAGTTGATTTTTGTAACATCCATCCAAGAGCAATCTGTGTTTTACTCAGACCTTTCTTTTCAGCCAATTCTGCCACGCGATCATAAATCGGACGGTCAACGTCAATTGTCGCGCCATATTTGATTACGGCAATATTGTCGCTTTCAGTCCTGTTAGTTGTAACCGACCAGTCCCTCACAAGTCTGCCAGATGCTAAAGGACTATAAGGAGTCAGTGCAATTTTTTCTTCTTTGCACAAAGGAAACATCTCACGCTCTTCTTCCCGATACATCAGGTTGTAGTGGTTCTGCATGGATACAAAACGGGTCCACCCATGCTTTTCCGCAACATGTAGTGCTTTTTGAAACTGCCATGCAAACATGGAGGAAGCGCCGATATATCTTGCTTTACCAGACTTAACTACATCGTGGAGTGCTTCCATCGTTTCCTCAATAGGAGTGTTATAGTCCCAACGGTGAATGATATACAAATCCACATAGTCGGTATCTAAGCGTTTCAGGCTCTTATCGATTTCACTCATGATGGCCTTGCGGGAAAGCCCCTGCCCATTAGGTCCTTCGTGCATCCGGTTAAATACTTTTGTAGCAAGTACAACCTCGTCACGTTTGGCGTATTTTTTTAGGGCTTTGCCGAGAACCTCCTCACTGCCACCAAGACTGTATATGTTGGCGGTATCAAAGAAGTTAATCCCCGAATCAAGGGCCTTTTTGATGATAGGAAAGCTCTTCTCCTCATTTAGCACCCAGGGAGCCAACTCCCATCTCCCAGGAACGCCAAACCCCATGCAGCCCAGGCAAATCCGTGATACATCCATACCCGTGTTTCCAAGCTTTACATATTCCATTGATTAATCCTTCCTTCCCCGTATTCATGTATTTTTATTTAATAAGTAGCCCTTCATATCTCATGTAATAACTGTTTTTCAGCCCTCTTAGCTTATAATTCCTAAACAAACTTTAAATCTAATCCCTTTCTTTTTTTTGTGAATTCCTCCCATCTTTAGAGTTATAAATCAAGCCACTTCATTTTGTCCGTTTTATCCGTTTGACTGTTGGCCTTGACAAATTGGTTAACTTGAATAAGTACAAGTCTATCAACTTCGAGTAACACGAAGTCAACACTTTTAATTACGTTAATTTAAAGGGAATTTCTCACACAAAAAGACAGACTATTTTTATCTAGCCTGCCTTTTCTAATATGCCTCTTAAAGTTACTAAATGATTTTTAACCTTCATATACTATTGTTCACTTCATTTCTTCTCTTGGAAGGTGTTTTCGAAATCAAACATATACTTTCTTACTAAAATAGATAGTAAACTCAATATTAATAAGAGCAATTATCTTATAAATTCCTAATCTAAGAGAACTAAAAAAGCCCTAAAAATTAGGGCTTTCTTACAGAGTTTTTATTAAAGTTCTTGAAGTGTTGGACGAATAACCAACTCATTAATTGCTACGTCAGAGGGCTGTTCAATTGCGAATGAAATGGCACGAGCGATGTTCTCAGGATCAATGGCAATTTCACTTCGCTCTTTAATTGAAGCTTTCAATTCACTTCCCGAAATATGGTCAGTTAATTCTGTAGCAACAGACCCCGGGCAAATAATCGTTGTACGAATATTATTTGCGGCTTCTTCTTGACGAAGACCTTCTGTAATAGCCCGTACAGCAAATTTTGTCCCACTGTAAACTGAACTAGATGGAAACACTAAGTGACCAGCTACTGAAGATACGTTGATAATATGGCCTTCTTGTCTCTCCTTCATAAACGGCAGAACAGCAGCAATACCATAAAGTACACCTTTGATGTTCACATCAATCATCATATCCCACTCGTTAACTTTTTTCTCATGCACAGGCGACAATGGCATTACTCCTGCATTATTGATCATTACATCAATTTTGCCATACTCTTTTAGAGCATAATTAGCCAATTCCTCCATTTGTTCATGTGAGGAAACATCCGTGACTTTATATATAGCTAGACCACCATTATTTTGAATTTCTTCTTGTATTTCTTTTAATCGATTTTCTCGTCGAGCAGCCATCATTACCTTTGCTCCTTTTAAAGCAAGTTCTTTGGCAGTTGCCTCTCCAATTCCACTAGATACACCCGTGATAATTACCACTTTATCTCGAATATTAGACATGATGATAACATCCCTTCTTGATTTAGTAGGATAATCACTCTTATTTTCTATTTTATGCTCCAATAACACTAACGCGTCGACGTACATAGTCATTTTCGATAATATCTACAAAGGCTTTTGCATAATCTAAATAACTAATATAGCTCTTACCCTCATCGTTGGTAAAAAACTCTTCTCCTCCAATAATATAATTACCAGTTTCTGGACCATCGAAATCGAGCTCAAATGCTGGCGTCACATAGGTCCATCTAATATTTGAGAATGAACGTAATCTTTCTAGATTAGCGCTTAATGTTTTTCCCAAAGGTTTTAGTTCTTCAGGAAAATCTGGTTTATCCATAACTCGCAAAGAGTGCTCCTTATTAATATATAGCGTTCCTGCTCCCCCAACCATTAATAGTTTAGTATCGGTTCCCTCTAATAGTTGAGCTAAGTGGGAAATACCGTCTGTATGGATAAAAAAAGTGTCATCTGTCCATGCACTAACTGCATTAGCAACGGCATCAAAATCCGTTAAATCTTCTTTGGTCAAATCCATTAAATCTTTTTCAATTACATTTTTGAAATCATCATTGTGTTTTTTACGAACAATGGCTGTAACATCGTGACCTCGCTTAATTGCTTCTTTAGCAATTAAATTTCCTGCTTTACCATGTGCTCCAATAACTGCAATTTTCATTATATAATCATTCCTTTATATATATTATGAAGTATCTTCCATTCCTTTAAATCTGTAGAAATTTCAGTTCTTTTTCCAAAAGAGCAAAATTATAAATATCCAGATTCTCTTTCATATGTTCCGAATTAGCTGATATTACTAAAACGACAATACCGTTTTAAATTAAAAAGCAAATTGCCACTTGCTCAGAGCTTTCATTGTATTTCTTCCTTACTTCTACTAATATGCATACCATATCTTAAAATTGGCATTTAACACCATGATTTATACACATTCCATTATCTCTCCTTCCTTTTATAAAGATATTTTTTTCGTCATATATGCTCTTTTTTACATGACTGTTCATAGAGATTTAAGTTCATCCTTGAACAATTATTAACATACAACCTTCGAGTAACACGAAGTCAACAGTTTTAAATTTTTCTGTGAGATCTCCTTGATTGGTTGGAATCTTAAGCATCATTTATTTTAATATAGGCATTCATTTTTGTACCTAAAAATTATGCTAGAGCAATCAATGAAAGATTGAACAATTGATAACTCGCCCCATTTCTATCCTTAATTGACTACTCACTCTATCTCATATCTTCCAGTAATCAGGTAATGTCAGAAAGACGGTTACTACGAGTGATGATCCAGATGATGAAGCCGATGAGTGTAATGGTCAGGGCAGCCATCATGATTGCATCCCAGCCGCCGAACGCCCAAAGAGGACCTGCGATAACTGATCCAAACGCTCCTCCAAGGAAATTGCTCACTACAATAGCTGTGTTCAGTCGACTGCGCGCGGAACCAGGCAGAGCGAAAAGCCTAGTCTGACCCAGCACGAGGTTGGTCTGTGTAGCAAGGTCTAAGACGATGACAACGACGATCAACCCAATGATTGAATTGCTTGATGCCCAAGCTCCAAGCAGTGACAGTCCCAGTAGAAGCAAGGCCCCTCCGGTGGCTTTCACAGACCAACCACGGTCGTGCAGAGCACCTGCGCGCCTTGCTCCCAAAGCACCTGCCAACCCTGCGAGACCCAGAAGTCCAATTTGACCTGCCGAGTAGGAGAACGGAGGTGCTGTCAGCAGGTAGGTTAGTGACGTCCAAAACAATGAGAACACCGCGAATGTTGCGGCAGATATCATTAGTGTCGGAGGTACGGTTCGATGTTGTGCCACGGTGGTGAAAACTGACCCTAAAAGACGAAGGTAGGGAACCGGGTGGCGTGGTTCGAGACGAGGGATAATCGTTCGCATTAAACCAGCAAGAATGAGTGCCGCAACGGCAGCAATTCCATAGATTGCCCTCCATCCCAAGAAATCTGCAACAAAGCCACTAACGGTTCGCGATAGCAGGATGCCAATTAGAGCTCCCGACGCGACCGCACCGACAACTCTTCCGCGTCGCTCTGGCTCCGCAAGCTCGCTGGCCAAAGGAGTTAGCAGCTGTGCGGCAACAGTGGTCAATCCTAAACCGCCCAGAGCCGTAAGGAGTATTGGGAAAGTTGGTGCAACGGCTGCACTAATCAGCATTATAGCTGATAAACTCAAGATTAGTGGAATGAGCCGGCGTAAGTTAAGAACGTCTCCCAATGGTACCAGAAGGAAAATTCCTAGCGCATATCCAAATTGGGTAACGGTCACCAGAGCCGCAGCGCTCGATGATGAAACGCCTAGGGACTTGGCTATGATTTCAAATAGGGGTTGAGATAAATAGAGATTTCCGACTGCCAGCCCGGCGGCAACTGCGAATATGATTGTTGTCGCTTGGGTCATCCGACGGTCGGACTTGGTAGACATATTGAGCATGTTAGAACCTCCTTATAACTTTTAAGTTTTTATAAATAAACTAATGACGTTTTCGGCAAATAATACTATTTCAACGCCCTTATTTAAAATAATTTTTCTATATGCAATCCTCCTTTTCATAAACCTTATTCCTGAAATTAAAGCCTCCTTGCTTTATAAGTGTTAAATATAAAACATTCGAGTAACACGAAGTCAATAGTTTGAATTCATTTTTTTACATTCTGCATCGATGTTTACAAACTCAGGCACTTTAAAGTATGATTAAAAAATTAGCTTCGAGTAACACTAAATCAATAATTTTATTTAACTTTCTATAAAAGATAAAAAGGGGAGCGTTAACATGTATACTGTGAAAGAAGTAGCTAAGCTGCTTGATTTAACTGAACATACCGTTCGTTTCTATACTGATAAAGGGTTGGTTCCGAATTTAAAGCGTGATAAAAATAATAAACGTATTTTTGATGAAGACGCTATAAACTGGCTTAGGGGTGCAAAAAAATTAAAAAGATGTGGCATGTCAGTGGAAGATATAAAAAGATATGTAGATCTAAGTTTGGAAGGTCATCCAACAATCGATGAACGTTATGAAATGATACGAAAACAAAAAGAGGTGGTTCTAGCTCAATTAGAAGAAATGAAGTTAATGGCAGAATATATTACTAATAAAGAAAAACATTATCGTGATATTAAAGATCAAGTGATTCCGGACGATACCAATCCTGGCCAATGGCAAAATGATAAAAACGTAAATTCTTCTTGCTCATTAGTAAAAGATAAGATGCCGATTTCCCATTAATTATATATTTTCTCTTCCTTTCTTGTGATAGGTTTTATTTAACAAAAGATGAAAATACATTTGACTAACTATGATACACTTATAGAAAAATCGATTATTTTTACAAATTTCATTTAATACTTAAAAATATAAAGCCACCCAGTGTTTTCAGGACGGGTGGCTTTTCACTATAAAATGCATGTGGAGACACATGTTAACATATTTTTATGGTAGCTACTATCTTTCCCATGACGAACATATGTATAAAAGGTGCGCTTTTTATACATTTTTCTGATTTACATCGCTTAGAGAAACCTTGTGACACCAAGGATGTATAAAAAGCTGCATGTTCCCGTTCGAACAACAAACTTTGAACCCTTGCCTACCAAGGGTTCTTTTTTGATGTGTGTACCGGAAAGAGACATTATGTTAACTAACTTTGTATATGATATACAGCGTAAAAATCGAAAAAACTACCAGCTCTCACAAGCAGTAGTTTTTTTCTGATCTACATATCTTAATTATAGTTATACTTCCT
>Ga0209463_1000783_pt1 | contig 21936 bp, 22 predicted proteins | sample AgamicMgSfrz_FD_187169 | JGI IMG/M metagenome (GOLD analysis project Ga0209463, IMG submission 187169) | Agave microbial communities from Guanajuato, Mexico - Mg.Sf.rz (SPAdes) (version 2) | ecosystem: Host-associated > Plants > Phyllosphere > Phylloplane/Leaf | place: Guanajuato, Mexico... | reverse complement strand
GAAAAATGTTTGGAAGCTTCTTGTGAGCGGAATGGCTGTTTCCTTATTAAGCGCTATGCTTGTTGGGCTATTTGTATGGTAAATAATTTTAAAATAAAAGACACCCAACCTAATTGAGTGTCTTTTATTTTTATTTTCGAATTTGTCCATTTCCACGAATCACATATTTTGCGGAAGTTAATGCTGGAAGCCCCATTGGTCCTCTTACGTGTAGCTTTTGTGTACTGATGCCAATTTCTGCTCCAAATCCGAATTCAGATCCATCAGTAAAACGAGTTGATGCATTATGATACAGCGCTGCAGCATCAACAGCTGTGAAAAATTTGCTGACGTTTTCCTCGTTTTCTGAAATAATCGCTTCAGAATGCATAGATCCATACGTATTTATGTGATGAATCGCTTCTTCTATAGAAGAAACTACTTTCACTGCCAGCGTGAGAGATAAAAATTCTGTCCCCCAGTCTTCTTCTGAAGCAAGTACAATTGAAGAATCCATTTCCAATGCTTTTTGATCACCACGTAGCTCCACGCCTCTTTCCTTCAAAGAAGAAAACAACTCGCTACCATATTGCTGTGCCCACTTCTCATGAAGTACAATCGTTTCAATCGCATTACATACAGATGGTCGCTGCGTTTTTGCATTTATAATAATATCAATTGCCATTTGCATATTCGCTGTTTCATCAATGAAAATATGACAATTTCCCGCACCTGTTTCAAGTACTGGAACAGACGCTTCTCTCACAACAGTATCGATTAATTGTTTGCCACCTCTTGGAATAAGAACGTCTAGATAATCATTCATTGTAAACAACTGCTTTGCGCTATCTCGCGTTGTATCTTCTATAAGCTGTACGCTTTCTTGAGGTAAGCTTGTTTGTTTGAGCGCCCTGTGAATAACGGCAACGATCGCTTTATTAGAATGAATAGCAGAAGAACTACCACGTAATATGACTGCGTTTCCAGTTTTCAAACAAATTGTAGCAGCATCCACCGTCACATTTGGCCTTGCCTCGTAAATCATCCCGACAACACCAAGTGGTACGCGCATCTCCTGAATAGATAATCCATTTGGCCTTTCCCATGCACTTATACATTCTCCAACAGGATCACGTAATTCAATGAGCTGCTTAATCCCCTCTGTCATATCAATAATACGATTTTCAGTTAGCATAAGACGATCAAGGAGTGAATCAGAAAATCCTTTTGCCTTACCTTCTTCTATATCCCGTTTGTTTTCCTCTAAAATATAAGCTGTTTCACTTATTAATTGATTTGCAATTGCAGCAAGTGCTTCGTTTTTTTGCTCTGTAGATTTAAGCACAAGTTCTCTAGCGACTTCTTTCGCCTTCATTCCCTTTGCCAACACTTCATTCATTTTTATTTCCTCCTTTTTTGATCCCTATTCTTAAAATGAAACCCAATAATCCCTATGGATGACTTCATAACTATGCCTTTCGCCTTTTGCTTGAATATCTTGGCTTTGCATACCTTTTACATCGCTTAGTTCCTCTGCGCTATATGTGCATTGTCCTTTTCCAATCACGCGCCCTTGTTGCGTAATTACTTCCACGACTTCACCTACTCGGAAAAAGCCTGACACATTCGTAACACCTGCCGGCAGAAGACTCTTACCATGCTGAATGATAGCTGTAGCTGCTCCGGCGTCTACTTCAATTTGTCCACTAACAAGCGAATGCAAAGCGATCCATTGCTTATTCATCTTCATTTCTTTTTGAGGGGCATTTCCGACATACGTTCCATCACCTTTACCCTTCAAAACATCTATAAATTTCTCTTGTCCACGTCCTGTTCCGATAAATACACTCACACCAAGAGAGAGCGCTGTCTTTGCAGCATCGATTTTTGATTTCATACCGCCAGTCCCAAGTTTTGAGCCAGCATCCCCAGCAAGAGAAGCGATTTCTTTTGTAACTTCAGGAAGGAAATAATATTTTTTTGCATCCGTATTTTTCTGAGGATTTTTGTCATATAAACCGTTCACATCTGTAAAAATCATAAGCATATCAGCCGAAACAAGTCCGCTTACTAAAGCTGACAGCATATCATTATCACCAAACGTTAGCTCCTCTAAAGAGATAGAATCATTTTCATTAATGATTGGAAGAGCAGAACGGTTTAGTAACTCTCCTAAAGTAGCGTAAGCGTTACTATATTGTTCTTTTCTAGAAAAATCACTTCTCGTCAGCAATAGTTGCGCAGTAACGATACCATATTTACGGAATTCCTCTGTGTACGCCTGCATTAACAAACTTTGTCCGACAGCAGCAGCTGCCTGTTTTCCTTTAATTGTTACAGGTCTGCTAGGATACCCTAGGGAAGAAAAACCTGCAGCAACGGCCCCAGATGTAATTAACAAAACTTCATGCCCTTCCTCTTTCAATCGCGCCAATGCAGAAACATGATCTGAAAGTTGTTCTTTAGAAATGCCTCCGTGACTATCTGCCAAAGAACTGCTCCCAATCTTTACAACAATTCGTTGTTTTTTCACTTTTATATCCCCCAAGTCTAAAATCAAAGTTTTTTATACATTACACTTCTATTCATTCAGCTTGCAACGATTTCTATACTCATCAGTGCTGCACCTAGCCTATTTTAAGAGCAAAATAAAAATGACCGCTTCGCCCTTAATAAAATAAAAAGGACGAAACGGTCATTGTTCCGCGGTACCACCTTAATTGATATACATAGATATCCACTTGGTGCCTATAACGCAGGCGGACGCCTAAACTTTCATTTAAGACTCAGGGATAGGTTCGATACATTCTATACGAGGAATCTTTCAGCCGGTGAATTCCACTCTCTTTCGCAAGAAGACATATGTACTATTTCCCTTCAACGATTTTCAATCTAATTTTTTTATATTATGCGATATAGTTCGATTTGGTGTCAAGTGGTATTTTATAAAATAAATAGAGCGACGAGTTACTTGTATGAAATTATTGTCCAAATTAATAAAAATACAAATTGATATAACTGCAACTCATATTCATAAACATAAAACCTTAAATTATAGTGTATATATTTACAGAATGTCGAATATAATTGATTTTTATCTTTTGGTATTGCAAAAAGGAATATATTCTCTTAGAATGTTTCTTTATATTGCATGGAGATGTTATTGTTATTTTAAGATAACAATTTCAAATTGATATAATTTATTATAAAAGGAGCAAGATTGAGTTATTATGGATAAACAAATTGGATTCATCGGATGCGGAAATATGGGTATGGCCATAGTTGGCGGGATGCTAAATAAAAATATAGTGTCTTCAAATAATATCATTTGTTCAGATTTAAACACGACGAATTTAGAAAATGCTAGTGAAAAGTACGGACTAACTATAACTACTGACAATAATGAAGTCGCTAAAAATGCTGATATTTTAATTTTATCAATTAAACCAGACTTATACCCATCAGTAATTAATGAAATTAAAGAAGAGATCAAAAACGATGTTATTATCGTAACGATCGCTGCTGGAAAAAGCATCAAAAGTACAGAGGATTCTTTTGATAAGAAGTTAAAAGTTGTACGAGTAATGCCTAATACCCCTGCTCTTGTTGGAGAAGGAATGTCTGCATTATGTCCTAATGAAATGGTGACAGAAAAAGATTTAGAAGATGTGCTAAACATTTTCAATAGTTTTGGTCAATCAGAGATTGTAAGTGAAAAATTAATGGATGTTGTAACATCTGTAAGTGGTTCTTCACCAGCATACGTATATATGATTATAGAAGCGATGGCAGATGCAGCTGTACTAGATGGTATGCCAAGAAATCAAGCATATAAATTCGCTGCTCAAGCTGTGTTAGGCTCTGCAAAAATGGTACTAGAAACAGGAATACATCCAGGTGAATTAAAAGACATGGTTTGTTCTCCTGGCGGAACAACGATAGAAGCTGTAGCAACTTTAGAGGAAAAAGGCTTACGAACAGCCATCATTTCAGCTATGCAACGTTGTACACAAAAATCTGTTGAACTATCTGGTCAAACTAAAAAATAATATTATAAAAGAGATCACGTTAGCTATAAATTCACATGAATTTAATTAGAAAATAGTGGACTACATACTACCCCATTTTCACTAAATGATAAACGGACAAACTCAAAGATACTTGGGTTTGTCCGTTTTACTTTTAATTATTTTAAAATAATTTCATTCAAATTTTCTTTTGATTTTCTAGTTTTATCCCTTCCCTATTCCCTACTATGATTGTGCAATTTTATTAGAGATAAGTAGTTTTTCAATGCATAATGGTAACATGTCTAATAGCGTTTCAAATGCGTAATTTACATCTAGACGTTCTGTCCATTGATGTGCATCTTTTCCTACCGGTCCCATATTTAATACTGGAACGTCAAACTCTTCTAGTTCCTGAAGTGGAATCGAGTAACCTTTATCCCATAATGGCATATTGTCTACAAGTGAACTCATTGAATCTAATGGGTTCTGTAAGCCCACATAGCTCAAATCTGAAATTCCTCCAAAATAGTTTTGGTTTTCAAATGTAATATTATGATTGAAGTGTGCATACTTTTCCATTTCTCCAACTACTTCTTTAATTAACTGGTTATTGCGTGAACTTACAGCTGGATAATATGGCGGAGCAAAGAAAAGTACAATCATCGGCGCCTTTTCTTTACATAAAATAGCTAGTTTATCTACTAAATCAATCGTTACCGCACGATCATCTTTATCTTCTCTATTTTTAATAATGCTAGATTGAATTTCATCTATTTTCTTTTGTCCATGTTGTTCAATTGCATAAGCGATAAGCTCTTCATACGTTAATACATTTACTTTGAGGTTAGGTGGTATAAACGGATTATATTTAGAAAAACGATATGCATGTTTTTCATACGATTCTTCTATTTTCTCAGCTACTTTCGTTACTTTTTGACGCAGCAATGAAACGACATCTATCATTGATTTTTCTAATAAAAACAAATTAAATAATGTGACTGCACGATGCGGAATTTGTACAGAATAATCTTCCTTTAAATCCCTCTGAAGTAAGTTAGTTGGCGGAGGACTCGCTTCCCCTTCTACAATATCACAAAGGTCTGTATTCAACTCTAATTCTGCTGTTATTAATGAAGCCATATAACTCCCATTTAAGCCTGCAAAAGGTTCACCTACATGTGTCTCTTTTCCGTAGCAAAGAAAACCAGGTAACACCTTACCAATAGAACCAGTATAAATATATTTCTTTTGGTCACCAGGATGCCTTGAAAACATAGGCTCTGAATTTAGTACCGTTTTATAATCCAAGTCATATTCTCTTGCTAAATCTAACAATCTCGGAACAGCAGCTCTCATCCCTACCGAGTTCACTTCTTCATCTGGAACAGCTAGTAAAAGAACATTCCCATCAAATCTTCCTTCACAAGCTTGCTCAATCATCGCCATTTGTAAAGCTAGACCACATTTCATGTCCATTGTTCCTCTACCAAACAGCCAATCTCCATGTTCTATATCTTCACGTATATGTTCTGGAAGTTCATCTTTATGAGCATAAAACATAGATGTTAACTTTTTAGGATTAAATGCATCTTCTTTCCACACCCCGTAATCTTGTACATCTACAACATCAAAGTGACTTACTAGAACTACGGTATTTTTCGTACTATCGCTTTTCTTTACTAGTGCTGTAACAAAATATCGTCCGTCCCCCGTCGGATTTTTTTGCAAATGATGCGGGTTTTCTTTAAAATACTGTAAATCAGATAATTGTTCCACAACAAAGTCTGGCAATATCACTTCAGCTTCTGTACCTGTAATACTAGGAATTTCAACAAGACCGCTTAATAATTGAATCAATTGTTCTTTTGATTGCCACTTTGACATATAAATCCCCCTATTTTTCCGCATTATGAAAATGAATTCCAGTATATGAATAAAAAATGACGGCAGTTATCAAAATTATAGTTCTGATGTACTGCCGATTTTTATTGATATTTCATGAGCTGCTTGTTTTACCTTACTAATAAGAAAAGATAGTCGATCATCATTAATGCGATGACTAATTAATCCAACACTTAATGCTCCTACTACTTTATGATTAAATCCGATAATAGGTGCAGCTACTGAAGCTGTCCCTTCTGTTTTTTCACCATAACTCACCGCATATCCTTCATTTCTTATCTGCTCGATTTGATTAAAAAGAATTTGCTTTTGTTCTGGTACAGAAGAAAGTAGCTGTTCTACAATATATTCCATTTCATTCTGTTTCATATTGGCAAGCATCGTTTTATTTGCTGCGCCAATAGAAAGAGGAATTTGTTCCCCTAAGTTATCAATAACTCGAATTTTTAAAGGGCTATCAATTCTTTCAATGATAATAGAATGTGTTCCATTTGGAATGTTCAAATAAACACTTTCTTCCACTTCATAGGCCAATCGCTTCATAACTTCTCTTGCGACTGATCTGTAGTCTACCTTCTCCAATTGTCGTAATCCTATTTCCATCCACATTGGTCCAATTTTGTACTGTTTCGTCTCTGAAATTTGCGTAACTAGCCCATGCTCAATTAGAGAGTTAAGTAATCTATGCACTGTACTAACTGGGAGATGTGTTCTGTCCGCTATATCAGAAATGGCCCAATACTCTTTTTCATTAGTAGAATTTAATAACTTTATAATACTTATCGCTCGATCAATGGACTGTACCATAACTCACCTCAACTTGACTTGTAATATGTTAGTGCGCTCAATTACCTATCAATTTAACAAAAATTCAAAATGAAATCAATCTATTTATTTAATTTTCTAAAAATAAAAATATGCCACCGATAATAATTTGAAAGCGCAATCAAAAAAATATTGACTTTTCTTTTTAATTATCTGAAAATTAAAACAAGATTTCACATCACGGAATACATTCCATAATACGGAAAAACAACAAACTTTATTCTATCAACTACGAAAGTGAGGAAAACAATGGCGCACGTAAACAATACAAACAATGAATTAAAACGTACGATGAAAAGTAGACACTTATTCATGATTGCACTCGGTGGTGTGATTGGAACGGGGTTATTTAACGGATCTGGCTTTATTATAAGTAAAGCTGGGCCTGGTGGATCCGTACTTGCCTTTATGGCCGGTGGATTATTAATGTATCTCGTTATGCTATGTCTTGGTGAGCTTGCTGTAGCAATGCCTGTTTCTGGTTCTTTCCAGGAATATGCCACTAAGTTTATCAATCCTGCAACTGGGTTTACAATCGGATGGTTGTATTGGTTAAGCTGGGCGAATACGACCGGTCTTGAATTTACAACTGCCGGTATTACAATGCAGCGCTGGTTTCCTGATATTCCTGTATGGGTTTGGTGTTTAATATTTGGCGTTACAATATTCACTATTAACGCACTATCTGCTCGTAGTTATGCAGAAACAGAATTTTGGTTTTCAAGTATAAAAGTATCTGCCATTATTGCTTTTATAATTCTTGGCGGCGCCGCTATGTTCGGTTTTATTGATTTAAAAGGCGACGAACCAGCTCCGCTATTATCAAATTTCGTAAATCATGGTGGTTTATTCCCAAATGGACTTGCAGCTATCCTATTAACAATGGTTACAGTCAATTATTCCTTCCAAGGTACAGAACTTGTCGGAATCGCTGCAGGTGAAAGTGAAGATCCAGCAAAAACTTTACCTCGTTCTATTAGAAATATTATATGGCGAACAATGTTTTTCTTCGTCTTAGCAATTTTTGTTCTCGTTGCTTTAATTCCTTGGGAAGAAGCAGGATTAACAAAGAGCCCATTCGTTGCTGTTTTTGATAATATCGGTATTCCATATGCAGCTGATATTATGAACTTTGTTATTCTTACTGCTGTTCTTTCTGTCGCAAACTCTGGACTATACGCGGCAACTCGCATGCTTTGGTCATTATCAAAAAATGAAATGGCCCCAGCCTTTTTAAAGAAATTATCATCACGAGGAATACCTCTAAACGCTTTAATTATGACAATTGCTATTTCTGCTTTTTCTCTTTTGACAAGCGTTGTAGCTGCTGAAACAGTTTACTTATGGTTAATTTCCATTTCTGGAGTCATAACAATCATTGTTTGGATGTCAATTTGTGTTTCTCAATTCTTTTTCCGTAAACATTATTTAGCCGAAGGTGGAAAATTAGCAGACTTAAAATTCAAAACTCCACTTTATCCTCTTGTACCAATTCTTGGTTTTGGACTGTATGGCATTATATTAATAAGTCTTATCTTTATCCCAGATCAAAGACTAGGAATCTATTGCACTGTACCATTTATCATCTTTTGCTACACTTACTATCACTTTAAAGTTAAGAAAAGAATTTCTACTAACACTCATAGTGAAACTAAAACTAGCGAGACTATGTAATACCCTACTTATATAAAAGACCGCACATGGATTTCACCTCATGTGCGGTCTTTTATCATTTATCATTTTCACCTGTTTTGTCGTTCCTTTATTTTCCTATACTTTTTAGAAGACGAGTCAGTGTTGCTATACTCTTTATACAAAGGATAATATCTGTATCGTTTCAACAGTAAATGCTACAATATTAGCAATTATGATTTTTTACTTTTTATAAGTTAATGATTTACCTTACTATTACTGTTTTGATATATTGAATATATATTACTGAAAATTTTTGAAATAGACAGGAGTTATGTACGATGATAAAAGGTTTCGGGGGAATATTTTGGAGAACTAAAAATATGGATGTTATAAAAAAATGGTATAGCGAAGTATTAAAAATTGAAATAGAAAATTGGAATGGGACAATAATTAAGCCCCAATTAGGAAATGAAACTATTTTTTCTTTCTTTACCGAAAATGACAATTATTTCCCGATAGAACAGCAAGTGATGTTAAATTTTGAAGTACATAATCTAAGTGAGACTATTCAGCATCTTGAGAAAATTGGCGTACCTCTTGAAAAGAAAGAAGAAATGAGTGAATTTGGAAAGTTTATTTGGATTAAAGATCCTGAAGGCCGACTAATCGAACTTTGGGAGAAATAATCGGTTATAGTCATTTGTGCTTTCATTCAACAAAGTAAGTAAAATAGCAATTCCCTGTCAGGATCAGACAACTATTATTTATACAAAGACACCCCTTTAATCAAAAATGATTAAAGGGGCGTCTTTTATATACGATTAAATTATAGTTCCGATTTCACCCGAACAGAAACATTATTTTTAATTATATTTTTGACATCTTTAAAGCTAACAAAATTGTTACTTTTCTCATCCCAAAGACGGAAACGTAGTGATTGTAAGCTTGTAGCAAGAGTAATTGTTGGTACATTTTTTAACGGAAGCGTATTATTGTGTGCCTCTTCTAGTTTATAGTTAGGTACTCTTGGGCTTAAATGGTGAACATGATGGAATCCAATATTACCAGTTAAGAATTGCAAGATTTTTGGAAGTTTATAAAATGAACTTCCTTCCACTGCGGCTTTCACATATTCCCAATCTTTATCCTCTTCAAAATAAGAATCCTCAAATGTGTGCTGTACGTAAAACAGCCAAATCCCTACTGAACCCGCTATTAAGAATATAGTACCATGTACTAACAGAAACGATTGCCACCCAATTGCCCAGCAAAGTATAGCTACTACAGCAACGATAATAATATTCGTCAAATACGTATTCATACGTTCTTTCTGTCTAGCACCTTTTCGGTTAAATCTATTTTTAAGCAAGAAAACATAAATCGGACCTAATCCAAACATAACGAAGGGATTGCGATATAAACGATATGCTAAACGAAGTCTAAATGGTGCAGCTACATATTCGTCCACTGTAAGCGTCCAAATATCTCCTGTACCTCTCTTATCTAAATTACCACTTGTAGCGTGATGAATCGCATGCTCATGCCCCCATTGATCAAATGGGAATAACGTTAACACACCCATACATGTCCCTACTATTCTATTTGCACGTCGACTTTTAAAGAATGAATAATGGGTACAATCATGAAAAATAATGAAAATTCGTGTCATAAAACCAGCGGCTAACAGAGATGGAACTAATGATAACCAATAAGAAACAGACAAACTTTTATAAGCGAGGTACCATAAAATAATAAATGGCACGACTGTGTTAATAAGTTGCCACACACTTTTTTTAATCGTTGATTTTTCATACGGAGCAACTTGTTTTTTTAAATTTTTAGTATTTTCTAATGTCATTTTTCTAATTCCTTTCCTTTTTGTTGCTAATTCACATTATAGCACACTATTAGTAGTAGGTGTTAAAAGTAGATGTAATAAATATTATATACTATAAAAATCTCTTTTTTCTTACTCAATACTTACAAATTACTTACGCCCAAAATAGCGCTATAATTGGACAGTTGAAGCATTTCATTTATCAAATAAATTTCCAGTCTTTACAATTAAAACAGCGAACTTTTTTACAAGCAGAAAAGAGCTGCCATAAGTCAGTTTCACCGGCTTATGGCAGCTCCTCTTCATTTCATTTTATTTTATCGATGGATCCAAACTGCACCTGCTGACTTATCTTCAGCTTGACCTACTACTTCAAACTTCAATCCTAGTTTCGGCAACTTACGTCCTGCATCTGGAATAACACTGTTGATATACTGCTTAGAATCATCAAATTTCGAAACGCCTGGTAATCCTTTATAGTCAAAGATACCGCGAGTTGGCGAATTTACTTTCCATGCTGGCGTTTGATCAAATGAGAATGCCGCATCGGCAATTTGATAACGGGTACTGCTCTTCACAGTAGGTTGTCCGTTTAATGTTCCTACGATTGCCTCTGGATGAGAATCTACTACTCCAAGGAATCCTTCGCCTGGATGAACGCCTACCCAGTTATCTGTAAAGCTTTGATCCGCATACCATACAACCATTCCTGCATTAAATACTGGACCACGTGCATATTGTAATGCAGTATCAGACCCAGCGTAATTACGCCATTCGATATAGTAGTTATGTTTTTTCTGTTCCAATCCGTTAGACACAGTAAATCCTTTTAACGTCATTGCTGGCTGGCCTTCTGCATCATCAGAGAAAACAACTTTTCCATCTACAGTTAATGCTGCATTGTCTAACGCAAATCCTTTATAAGCTACTGCAATATCTGTTACATACTCAAATTGCAGTTTTACTTTCTTTCCTTTGAATTGACTTAAATCGTATGATTTACCAACCCACTTACCATCCGTTGTATCTATACCACCTTTTACATCTTTTTCGCCCATTCGATCGATACGTGTCTTCGTTCCATCTTCTGTAATCGCATTTACGTCAAGGAAATCATACTTTGCTTCCAGTTCATAAAATGTCTTATAATCAAACTTAGCATCCGTTGCAGTCGTTAAGTCAAATACTGGTGTCTCAAGTGTTGTATGAATGTCATTTCCTTTAGTGCTGTAATAAAACTTCTTACCAAATGCTGATTCGATATTTTTTATATCTTTGTCTGGCAAGTTAACACGAACGATTCCTGGTCGTTTAGATTTTGTAACACTTTGATCTAGATATGTTGCAGTACCGACTCCAGTACGAAGTTTATCATAATCTACCTCAACGATATTCGCCCAGTTCCCCTTCATATTCTTTTGGAAAAACTCTTTATTTTGTGGTGAGAAACTTGTTGGCTCTGTTCCTGCAATTTTTCCAGCCCAGCTACCGCCGCTCATAAGGGACCATGATTCAACTGGTTCACCTTGCCCTGAGTACTTTGTATCATACTCATCTGGTAAGCCTAAATCATGACCGTACTCATGTGCAAACACACCAACCGCTCCGTCTTCAGGCTCAATTGTATAATCGTATGCAGCCATCTTTCCGCCCCAATTTGAAACAGAAGATTTTGTACCATCAATCGCATATGGCTTCGATCCTAGTTTTGAACGATGAGACCAAATTGCATCATCTTTCAATTTACCGCCGCCAGCCTCTTGGCCCACGCCAGCATGTACAACCATTAAGTGGTCAATAATTCCATCTGGCTCGTTTTTATTTCCATCACCATCTTGATCGTATTGATCAAATTGGTCATAGTCTGCTAAATTGATACCTTTTGCTACAGCTGCTTTTAATGCTTCTTTTACAAAATCCTTCGGGCCTAGGGGACCTTTGTTATCATGACCAGTTCCGGCATCCGCACCATAATCTGACGCTTTTCCTGGAACAGTAAGCCATTCCGTTACAGTTCCATCAACTGTATAGCTTCCGCCAGATTGTTCTTCATAATACTGTTTAAATGTATTAATCTTCGATCCATCAAATAAGGTAAATGGCTCATCACCAAATAACATTTTTTGATAATGTTCACGATTAAAGTCTTTAGAATACATATAACCTGGTTCTTGATCAATATTATTATGCTTAAAATCGCTAAATTCTACGAGTAAAACAAGTACTTCATCTTTTCGAACAGCTCCATTGTACTCAGCTTGTTTCGCTGGTGTAGTAGGTACTTTTCCATTTAATTTTCCTGGGTTCAATCCTACACCTTGTCCAGTTATCGGTCCTAATTCGGGCTGCTGCGCCTGTTCATTTTCCTTCATTTTTGTATCTTTTATTTTTTTCATAAAATCTGAAGCTTCTTGCGTAAGATTATCTCCGGTCAAGATTTCTTTTCCAGGGTTTTCCCCTTTCTTTTTCTCAACATATTTTTCGACAGCCTTTGATGTCTCAGCTTGTGATGCAGATTGATCAATTACTCCCCGTTGCTTCAGCGCTTCTGCCAAACGCTCCTCTGGTATTAAATGCTCATCAATTGGTGGAGATGATGGCGTCTCAGCATACGCTGCATGACTTCCAAAAGCAAACGTACTACTTAGCACTGCTGCTGATGCTAAAACTAATACAGGTTTTAACTTCTTATTCTTATTCAATGTGTTTCCTCCCCGATGGTTGCAAATTATCGTTTTTTGCCGATAGCAACATAATATTCGTTATAATGCGAATATTCAATCTTTTTAAAGCGCTAAAATGTTGAGAAATATTTTTTGTAGGCTGAAAAAAATAAAATAAGTAAATTTACAGGAAGTCCACTCTAGAATTTTTGTTCCTCTTTCCTCTTTTGTTCGAGTGAAATCTCATCTACACAAAAAAAGCCAATTCCTAAGTACTAACTAAGGAATTGACATTTTTTAATGAGAATGCTTTATGAATAAACGGGTTGCTTCTTCTGGTACATAGAACTTGCCATTGCTTTCTACAACAACACTACCTAATTCATAATCTTTATTCTTAATACGAATTATATTTTTGTTAATAAATAATTGAGCTGTTACATTATTACGTTTTACTATGAGCACGGAATTTACTGCATCGGTTTTATCTATTGTTACTGTTGCCCCTTTTCGCTTAAAAGCTGATTCACTCTCTACAAATAATTTGTTTGTTATTTCTTCTAAGTTAAAACCCATTGCTTTCGCCATCGTCTTCCCAATGTCCGTGTTTTGAATCAAACCGTATGGCTTTTTAGGACCGTAAGAATATAAAAACACATCCTCACCTGTATGGCCTCCTGTTGTGAAGCCTATGTTCGCACGATTGGCCAATAATGTAGTAAGTATTGGACCTACATCCGATTTCTTTTTTGCTACTTTTACTCTTTCTTTTTCATCATAAGTTAAATTATCCAAACCGTATAATTTAGCTACATCTGCTACATTTGATAAATCAGATTTCAAATTATTTATAGTCCCCTCAAGTGTCATTTTCGATTTTTTCAATGGATCAATGTATGCAGAGACCGGCGTAGTATTATATCCTTTCGTCGTATTCATATTCCCAATAGAAATACCGCTGTTACCATGGTCAGTTAAAGCGATGAGCAGTGTATTCCCATCATTTTTTGCAAATTGCAACGCTTTTGCTACCGCTCCATCAAATGCTAATACATCACTAATCATCCCAATTGGATCATTCACATGAGCTGCCCAGTCTGGCTTACTTCCCTCTATAAATAAAAAGAAGCCATCTTTATCTTTTGATAACGTTTGAATCGCTTTTTCCGTCATTTGTGAAAGTGTTGGTTGCTCCGGATTTGTTTCTTCACGATCCATATCGAAAGCTAAGGCATTATGTGAAAAAGAACCCCAAATTTTATTAGATTTGGATTTCAATAATGCCTCTTTCGTTTCAACAAAGTCATATCCTTTATTTTGAATTACTTTTACTAAATCTTCTCCATCTTTTCGGATTCCACTATTTTTTATAGGTAGCAGTGCCGCTTTTCCCCCGCCTAATACGACATCTATATTTTGATACACTTGCTGCTCCGCAATTATGTCAAAACGCTTTCGATTGACATGATGAGCAGAAAATCCGGCCGGAGTAGCATGCTGAATTTCAGCTGTAGCAACAATTCCAGTTGCGCGACCAGTACGTTTGGCACCTTCTAAAACGTTGGCAACTGGCCGTAACTTATCCTCTTCTTTTATTGGTTTTAGGCCAGGTAAACTCATAATAGAAGGTAATACACCTACATATCCTGAATTCGATTTATTCCCCGTCGCTAAAGCTGTTGCTGCCGGGGCTGAGTCTGTTATAGCTGATTCCGCCGAATATGTATGAACTCCTCCTGTTACAATTTCATCTAATACAAGTGGTTTCCCTTTATACAAGCGAGCTAATGTGGTTGCTGAAGAACTCGTTCCGTCCATAACCATCATGATTACATTTTTCGGTTGTCGTTCTGCTTTTTTCTCTTTAGCTTCCACCGTATGATAATTCATCATACTTTCAGTACCTAACATACTTAGTGTGATTGTTCCTACTAACAGTAACTTCTTCATCTTTAAACCCAATTCCGACATTATTGCGCCTCCATTAGTTTCACATTCATTTACATACAAAGTTCTGATTTCCCTTTACTTTTCACTACCTATATATGCTTTATTAATTCCCAATTCTTATAAAGCTAACAGTAGTAACTTTCTCATTCATTTAATGTCGGTATAGTTCATCTATCTTATATAGAAGATTTTTCATTATTAACTTGTTTAACAACAAATCGCCAATCAAAATAAATAAAAATTTATTGTTAAACAATAAATTTCATGGTAAATTAATAAGATATTAAATAAATGAGGTGCTTTTTATGAAACAAGGATCAACACTCTTCTTAAAGACAGCTGTGATTCTAATGGGTATCCCTGTTCTTGCTATGTGCATTTTTTTAGTCCCTAAAATAGGAAATTTCGCTGCAGAACTATATCCTGATATTGCATATATTAAATATCTTGTATTTATCAACTTATACGCAACAGCAATACCATATTATTTTGCGCTGTATCAAACATTTAAGCTTTTAAACTATATTGACAAAAACAACGCATTCTCAGAGTTGTCTGTTACAGCTTTAAAAAATATTAAGTACAGTGCACTAGCAATTAGTGTATTATATGTATTAGGTATGCCACTTTTCTATCTTGTGGCAGAGAGAGATGATGCCCCTGGCATTATTATTATCGGAATGATTATGATTTTTGCTTCAATGGTAATCGCGGTCTTTGCTGCCGTTCTCCAAAGACTATTAAAAGATGCTATAGATATAAAATCAGAAAATGATTTAACGGTCTGAGGTGAATAATATGGCAATTATTATTAATATTGATGTAATGTTAGCGAAAAGAAAAATGAGTGTAACAGAGCTTTCGGAGAAGGTTGGAATTACAATGGCTAACCTTTCTATTTTGAAAAACGGAAAAGCAAAAGCAGTTCGTTTTTCAACTTTAGAAGCCATTTGTAAAGCATTAGAATGCCAACCTGGGGATATTTTAGAATATCAACCTGAAGATACTGAATAAAAAGAGTCCTTCATACAAGAAGGACTCTTTTTATTGCACATTACGGCGCAAAACTAATTTGACCAGTAAACAATAAGATAATTGCGATAATCCAAAATATAAAAAATGATGAGGACAGTATGAATGAAAGAAAAGCAATCCCCTTCTTCTCTGTTTTTTTCGTCATTGTAATGATAGAAAGTATGATACCTACAACTGTGAGGGCAACTGTAATATAATCCCCCACTATATTACCTGCATTCGCTATCCTTGTTGGCGTTATAAAAACGAACAGAAAACATAAAATTCCTATAAGTAATGATATATAGCTTATTATACTGTACTTCTTTTTAGGAATTATTTCGGTTTTCATCTTAACCCACCCCTTCTATATAACTATGAGTTCATATTAGCACAATTAACCATAATTTGGTTAATATAAAAAAGAGATACAGCGGGAACTTCCACTGTATCTCTTTTTTATTTAATAAATAAACCTGCTATTTCTTCTTTATCATTATAAGTAATGATAAAGGTACGTTGTTCCTTACTATACTTCGCTACAAGAATAACAGTATATAATCCATCTTTTTCTTCAATCGATTGTTTCTCAATTTTTTCGAACGTACCAGCTTTCTCAATTACAGGTGTAAGATCTTTCATTTTTTCTTCTGGTAATCCAGCTTTCATTTTACTATCAAATTTTTCATGCACTTCTTTATACTTTGTTTCATTTAATAATGATACAATTTCTTCCGCCTTCGGAATAAATTTTTTTGATGTACTTTCATCTACTTTATTACCGGTACATGCTGCAAGCGCGAACGCCGCGATTGCACTTATAATAATAAGTAACATTCTTCTCATTTTAATACACCCTTTCTTTTTAAAATGAAACTATAACTAAAAACGAGTAAAGCACAAATTGCTATTGAAACTTCTGACATAATGATCCCGCTTTTCCCTGTTACATATAGCGAGATAATACTAGCCAATGCATTTACAGCCCCATGGATGAGAATTGCATATACAACATAACAAAATTTCTTTTGGACGACAGCTTGCAATACAATGAAGGAAAGCCCAACATGCAATATCATCGCAAAAATACGCTCGATACCGCCGAAATAATAGCTGTCAACATTTTGGATGACTGTTTGTGATAATAATAGGGATATTACCGGGATACCGACTATCAACACCGCCTCAATACCACCATGCCCTGCTCCAAATAAAAAACCAGACTGCCAATCTCGTTGCTTCATAAAATAACGCATTGCGATAAAACGAGCTATCTCTTCAAAAATTCCAGCTGATATACTAAGCAAAACTGCAAATAGTATAGGCTGCATAACAGAAAACATTTGAAATTCTGTGCTAGTTCCATTTAAATAATTCAGTATTGGTATGCGAATCAATATTTGTGATACAACAAAAGCCAATATACCTAACATATATGGAATATAGCGTTTCTTCCAAAAAGCATATAAAAGTGCTATAAGCGGGAAACCAAAGCTAATCATTGTTGTAAAAATAAGACCATTCATCTTGCTTCACCTCTTACTTAAAGTGTATAAAATCGAGTGAAGAAAGTATGTAGTTATTTCTTATTCGGTTTCATTTTCATCATAGATGGTCATTTCATCTCATTTAATATAAATGTTTGTGTGAAATAAGGACTTACATAAGTTGTTTCTAACGTCGCATTATTTGTTTTATTTATGATCCGTTTTAACGAAAATAGCCCGTACCCTCTAGCCCCTTCTTTACTTGAATGGTTTTTCTCATAAATTTTTTGCAAATCAATCGCTTCACTCTTCGAACTATTACGCACGATAAAATATTGTCGTAAATCCATTTCAAAGAATGCAATTTGCAATATCTTTTCCTCACTATGTACTGCTTCTTCAATTGCATTATCTACTAAAACTGAAATGATACGAATAAATGAAATAATCGTCATCGAAACACTTTCAATGTTCTCCGGTATATCAAGCATTACTTTTATTTGTTGCTGCTGGGCAGTGCTAACTTTTGCTCTTAATACGCTTCTTACTTCAGGAATTTGTATGCGAGATAATTTTGCGATATCAAGTTCATGATTATTTATTGTTTTTAATGTGGGAGCAATAACATCGTAGTACACTTGCTCAATTTCTTTCACATTTTTTGTACGTATTCCCTCTTCTAACGATAGTAATACATTCATATAATCATGACGGAAACTAGCAAGCTCATCATGCATATCCTCTAATTTCTCCACATAATCTAATAACTCTTTATCCAAACGTTTTTCATGCTCTTCTCGTAACTTTTCTTTCGATAAGTGTGAGCTTATAAGCACAATGATTAGTAATAATAAAAATATAATAATCGCTGAAATATAACTTACTTCACTGTATTGTTGATTTAATTGTGCTAAAAAATTAGTTGATGGCTGAGTTATAATTAGTTCAATAACAAATCCGATAATTAATAATATATAAGTTACATAGTATAACGGACTACCTACTATATATTGAGCGATTTTTTGAATTCTTTTACGCGCTACTAAAATACCGATAAAAGTAAGGATTGATACGATAAGATGAATCATGCTACCTGTCCATAAATATAAATTGAATGGCGTTAACATAAAGATTTTCATTCCTAAATCGAAAAGCAACATTTTCACTAACGTTATAATCACCATACTCACTAGTGCAAAATATAAATTATGCTTAAATTTTAATTCATTTTGCATTAATCCTAAACTTATTAAAAATAACACAATCGTACTATTCAACTCTGGATATCTCGTTACTGTTACGACTATAGCAAGTAAAAAAATGAATACCGCACTTAAAGCTATTAACATTCTAACTGACAATCTGTTGTACCGGATTAATTGTATGTATAAAAACGTATGACACATACTAGTAAGCAGTATTGCAAATAAATCATAAATATACATTACATCTCACCCTTTAACATGTTACGTACCTTACTCACTAAACGACGCGATACCGGAATACGTTTTCCACTTTTTAAAACTATCATTTTTTGCTTCGCATCGTAAGAAGACATTTGCTTCGTATTCACGATATATGATTGATGACAACGAAATAAACGTTCATCTATCATTTCAATTTCCTTTAAAGTTCCATAAAAATAAACGATTCGATCTAACGTCACTAATGCTAAACGGTGCGGTTCATCAGTCATAACATATTCAACTTCATGAAAAGGAACCCGCACAGTGGCATTACTATTTTCAACGATAAAGTCATCGGACGGAATAATATGCTTATTTCTCGCTTCATATTGGAGTAAACATTGTTCAAAAACTTTACACCTCTCCTCGTATGGCAACCCTTTATCAATAAAAGTTAAAGCTGATACCATGTATTGATATGAAATAGGTGCAAATTCAGAATGCGTTGTTACAAACACAATAATTCCTTGCGTATCATACTTACGTATTTCTTGCGCCACGTGTAACCCTTTTCGCTCTTCTCTTTTTATCTCTATATCTAAAAAATAGATTGGGACATACTTCGCCTTTGGAATATTAGTAATAATGTTTTCACTTTTACTAGTTACCTCGATAAAATCAAAAGGCAACCTATATTTCTCACAAATCTCTTCAACTAGCCGCTTCATTTGCTGCGCTTGTATGACATCATCTTCTAAAATGAAAATACTCATGTGATCACTCGCTTTATTGAAATCTTTTCATCTATAGATTTATCTATAACTATATAATTCAAATTGTTATACTAATCTCCTTCCCAAGAATTAAAATAATTAATTTGCTAAATCATAGAAAAACCTCAACTTTTCAAGCAAAAAGCTGAGGTTTTGTTCTAACTATTTATAAATTTATTACTCACTACCTAAAAAACTCCGAGTAATGTGCTAAAGAATAATCCGCTACATCACAACTCCCTTGAAACATGCATGTTGAAATACCTAACTCTTTTGCAGGCAATAAATCTAATTCTCTATCCCCAATAACTAAATCAATATTGTGCTTTTTATGCAAATGATCATAAGATAAAGCGTTCGGTTTTCGGGGGAAACCATCGTCAATTGTAACCATGTCGATGAAGTATTTCTCCCAGCCGTAATGATTTAATATAGATAATACCCCCGCTCTATCTTTATGAGTCATAATTACATTTTTATCAGCAAACTTTAAAACCTCTTCCACTTTTTCAAATGGTTTTATATCTTCTATAATAATTCGACTCTCTAATACATCAATTTCACTTAATTGGTTTTTAGATATTTCATAGTAATCAATTGTGTGAGAAAATGAAACCTTTAAATTTGTATAGATTTCTTCTTCACTTATTTCCTCTCCTAAAACTTGAGAAATAATCCTTGTATAAACTGGATACGTATCAAATAATGTACCATCAAAATCCCATAAAATATTCATTATGTTCACCTTCTATTTTTAAATCATTTGATGATTAAATCCGCCCTATCCTTCGGCGATTCCGTTTCTAAGTAATAATCCTCTGCCTTCCAATACCTATTCTCAAACTTTGAAAGGTTTTTCTGCGTTTCCGGACTCTCCCGAAGAAAACGTGTCTCTCTTGGACAATCCAAATACACCATATAGTGAAAAAAATCTCTCCATTCTTTTCGCTGTAGAAAAACACCTTCAATTATAATTACGCCTACTATGGGAATCCGTACTTTTTTCATTTCACATGTATCTGTGTCATCATAATAGAACTGTAATTTCAATTTTGTTTCATATTGTAACTTTTGAAAAAACTTCTGACGGATCCACTCAATATCCCATTGTAAATAATAATACTCATACCATTCTTCATAGCCAGTATGATATCGTTTATTACGCTCTACTATATGATCATCAATATGAAAAATATGAAACGGAATACTTTCTTGTTTCATATTTTCTTTTAAGTTTGTTACAAATGTTGTTTTACCCGATCGACTTAGTCCATCAATACCTAGAATGAACCTATTTTCTTTATGCTTCTTCATAATATTTATAAGCTCATGTGTACTCATTACTTTTTCCACTCTTCTTTTAATAAAGAATATAAAATCGTATCATGAGCAACTCCATTTTGAATCATATGTTTTCGAAGTAATCCTTCTTCTTGAAAACCTGCTTTACTTAATAATTTTTGAGAAGCTTTATTTTCTACATATACAACAGCAGCAATTCTTATAAGTTGCAACGTTTCAAATCCGTAACCTAAAATTGCTTGTAACGCTTCAGTTGCATATCCTTGTCCCCAATATGTATCATCTAATTCATAGCCAATTTCAGCTCGCTTATGATGATGATTAATTAAATGAAATCCGCACGTTCCGATTAATTGACCCGTCCCCTTTTTCTCTATTCCCCATCGAAATACACTTCCCTCTTCATAACGATTTTTAAACGTTTGAATCGTTGTTTTCGCTTGCTCAATATTTTCGAAAGAATCCATTCCGAAATAACGTATAACAGATTCTTTTGAAAAATAATGGAACATCGTTTCGGCATCTAACAGTGTAAGTTCTCTTAATTGTAAACGTTCTGTTTCTAGTTTCGGAAACCCCATCTCTTTTTCTCCTTCTATTCTAATGAACTGCAAATTTCAATATAATTCCCATCCGGATCGGTAATGTATGCAATTGTTTGTCTCCACGGTTTTACAATTGGCTCAACTAAAATCTTAATACCTTGCTCTCTAAATTGCTCAATCGTTTCTTGTACATTCTCAACAACGAATCCTAATTCGAAATGAGAAGATTGTAACTCTCCTTCTGTAAGTGGTAGTCCAGTTAATGCTTTCACATCTTGCCGCGTGTTCATCGCTAATATTGTAGATCCAGTATTAAATTCAATATATGTACCATGCTCTTCTTTTATAGGTAACTGTAAAATATCTTTATAAAACCTTAAACATTCTTCAAACTTTTCTACGTATAAAATGATGTACTTCATTTTTAAATTCATTTTACATCCCCCTTTATATCCATCCCTAAAATTTCGACAAAAGTCTCATAAAAACCTTGTTTCCTATAGTAACGAGCACAAAAAAATGAGGCCGATTTCTCGGCCTCCCAGCTTATTGGCATAAAACAGGAGATTTGGTTTGGACATAACCAGTTCGTACCCTTATTATATTTT
>Ga0209463_1000782_pt1 | contig 21941 bp, 23 predicted proteins | sample AgamicMgSfrz_FD_187169 | JGI IMG/M metagenome (GOLD analysis project Ga0209463, IMG submission 187169) | Agave microbial communities from Guanajuato, Mexico - Mg.Sf.rz (SPAdes) (version 2) | ecosystem: Host-associated > Plants > Phyllosphere > Phylloplane/Leaf | place: Guanajuato, Mexico... | reverse complement strand
TTTTTAAAATTAATTTTCGGTTACTTTCTTCTTGAATTTTAATTTCTAATGCACTTTGGAGTGCAACTGTTCGAGAAAGGTCTAAATCATAAATACGTTGACTTAGTACATCGATAACTGTTTGCATTTCACGAAGCTCAAGCTGATCAACTCCGCGTGCTTTTGCTTGTTCATAACGCATTTCGAATTCTTCCAAACGCATTTCTGCTGCAATTATGTAATTCTCAAGATCGTAATAAAACTGACGATTTTCTTGGAATAATCCATCTAACATACGGTTAGAATCAGTTAAGTTCTTTTCGAATTGAACCAATTTATTGTTTACTTTTAACATATCTTTCCCAAGTGTTTCATATTTATCTAATAGTTTTTGTGCGAATTTTTCTGCATTATAAAACATTTTTTTCAAGAAACCGCTTGGTTCTCCTTGGATTTCTTTCATATCAATAGAATTCATAATACGTGATAATTCTTTAAACGATTCTCCTGTGTCATTTAATTCATCTCGTTTTAAACTATTTAAAATACGATCTGCGTAGGTTGATACTTTTACAGCTGGTTCTTTACCAAATTGAACAATAGCATTTGCATCTTTCATTGTTAAAGTACGTGCGATATTTTGTACTTCTGGTTTTTGACGAAGTGCTAATTTATCAGGTTGCATTTGTTCAATAATTGCTGTTGCTTCTTGTTCTGAATCCACTACTAATACTTCAGCTTTTGTACGATTTTGTTGGTTTTCCATCATTATAAATCTCTCCCTTTAGTCAGTAATTTTTTTAATCCATTTTTTTAAAATACTTTGTTGTTTAAATGGTTGTTCAAATACCATTTCTTCTAACCAGTGAATATCAAACCATTTTTCTTCTACATACTCTTCCAGGTCAACTTGACCTGAAGGATTCCATAATACAATATCGATACCAAGTTCATGAAGAAACAGTAAAACTGCTGCATCACTTCTACTTAATACCCCTCTTGTCCCGTTGTTATAAACGAGGACTTTCGGAACCACTTGTGCATAATCAAATTGTTGCAAAAGTGTGATAAATTTATCAGGAATATCTACAAGTTGTGTAAATAAATATAGTTGAAGTTGTTCTATCGTCTCGCCTCGAAGCGGTTGAAGTTTTGGTTTTTCACAACAACGACGAATGGCGTGAGCAATAGCTTCTTGTACATGGTTTGTTTCTCGTTGATAACCCCAAAAGTTTCCTTGCATCATTTTTTCAGGAATTAATTTTCCATCTGAACCTAAGCATTTACGGTAATGTAAAATGTAATTTTGCGTAGATTCTTTTGTAAACGGAAAGGAATCAATTGTTGTCACAAGTGGTTGTTCATAAAGCGAATGAACTTGTTTCCAATATTCATTCTTGTTGCGACTTACCCCTGCAATTTTTGCGAAAATAGAAGGAATGGTTACCTGTTTATTTTCCGCAACGAAATTAGGGCGAATGCGTGCTAATTCTTTTCCTAAAATAAACACTTCATCATAAGTTGTTTTAAGTGTTAAACTTTTTGGTTCGTACTGACGAAATTGCCAAGGGCGATAAAAGCCTGAGTTTTCATGATGAATAAGACTAGACATTTCAGCTGATGCTTGGTAAGCAACAGTACTAGCTCTTGCCATTTTTTCTGTTGGAAAAGAAAGTAACTCAGCTTCGGTTTCAGAATAAGAGATAACAGAAAAAGCTTCTTTTACATCAGAAAATGATGAAAAAAGTTCAATTTCAGTTGGCTGAAACACAAGCAAATCACAACCAATATAAAACAGTAAGACTAAAAAATAAATTTGACTTTCTTTTGCATCACCATACCAAAGAATTTTTGGCATTTTCTCTTCAGGAATTAATTCATCTTTCCATGCATAAAGGTGATTGTGTGACCATTTAACAAGGTCCATTAAGAAACGCTGTGTTTTTTCATGGCGAAATCCTCCTGGATGAGTCTCAATAAAATGAGTCATAACCTTTTTAAAAGCTTCTTCAACAGAACGTTGAATCCTGTTATCTGGAAAAATCGGAATTAATTTGTCCCCTTTTAAAAATCCCAGCATACGATTAACTGATAAATTTTCATTTCGGGCACGTTCTAGGATTGTGTGAAGAGAAGTACGGTGCGCTGGATTAATTGTTTTATCCAGTTCTCCGTGAAATGCATGAACACGATAACTAGGATCTTCTTTAAGAGAAAACAACGTGTTGTAATACTCTTCTTTTTCATACGGAATACCTGTAAAATAAGCAGCTAATTGACCATATGAAACAGATCCATTTTCGTTTTCGTAGTGCATGCGGCTCGAAAGCGGTGTTGTTAGAATTTGTTCCCAATTTTGTTCCGTACACGAAACAAGTGTCGGGGTATAGGAATGTCGTTGATAAAAACTCATTCTCTTTTCTCATTCTCCTTTCATCTCTTTCTATTACTATAGTACTTTAAAATTTTATTTTTAGCAAAAAAAACCTTAATTTTCGACGAAAAAAAATTAAATTAGAAAAAAAGAAATCTTTTTCAACACAAAGAAGTACTTTTATGCTATATTTGTTTCGTAGCAAAAAAAACATATAAACAAAGGAGATTAGGAATATGCAAATTTTATCTTTATTTGGACACCCTATTTTAGGACTGGCTTTGGACGTTTCAACATTTTTAGTTATTTTGAAATTGATTGGAATTGACATCGTTTTAGGAGCTGACAATGCGGTTGTTATCGCAATGGCTGCCAAAAACTTAAACGAAAAAGATCGTAAAAAAGCCGTTATGTTAGGTACAGCAGGAGCTGTTATTCTTCGTATTGCGTTAGCGTTCCTTGCAGCAGCGTTATTGAAAATTCCATTTGTTCAAGTGATTGGTTCATTCTTATTAGCGTGGATTGCATTTAAATTGTTAATAGCGGAAGAAGAAGAAGGTAATGTGAAAGCTGGAAATACGATTATGGGCGCAATTGGTTCTATCATTATAGCTGATTTTGTTATGTCGTTAGATAATGTTATTGCCTTAGTTGGTGCATCAAATGGTCATATGGGGTTATTAATTGTAGGAGTAATTATTTCGATTCCTATTATTGTTTTTGCTTCAAACTTAATTATGAAAGCGATGGATCGTTTTCCAATTATTATTTACATAGGTTCTGCCGTATTAGCATGGGTAGCAGGTGAAATGCTTGTAAAAGACAAAGAGTTACATCATTTTGTTAATTTACATCCGTATCACTTAATTGTTCAAATTGCATACATCGTGATTATTGTTGGAGCTGGAATTTTAATAAATAGAAAGAAAAAAGCAACAGAAACTGAATAACAATAAAAAACAGACAATTCGTTGTCTGTTTTTTTTATTTAAAAAAGGTTTTTTTCTTTTTCGTGAAAAAGTACACAAAGTGAACTACTTACATCGGAGGTTATAACATGAGAATTGGATTAATTGGATTAGGTAAAATGGGATTAAACTTAGGTCAAAACTTACTGGATCATAAACATGAAGTGGTTGGTTTTGATTTAAATACACAAGCGGTAGAAGAATTAAAAGCATATGGAGCTGAAGGGACTTCCTCGTTAACAGATTTAGTAAATACGCTTCCATCTCCTCGAGTGCTTTGGGTAATGGTACCACACCAAGTGGTAGATAAAGTATTAGAAGAAGTAAAGCCGCTCCTTTCGAAAGGAGATATTGTGATTGAGGCGGGAAACTCTCATTACAAAGAATCCATTCGTCGTTACCAATCATTTAAAGAAGAAAACATTTATTATTTAGATTGCGGAACAAGCGGCGGAATGAGCGGTGCTCGTCATGGTGCATGTTACATGGTAGGTGGAGATAAAGAGGCTTGGGATATTGTTGAACCTATTTTCCGCGATACAGCCGTTGAAAATGGCTATTTATATACAGGAGAAGCAGGAACAGGTCACTATACAAAAATGGTACACAACGGAATTGAATATGGTATGATGGCAGCTATTGGTGAAGGATTTGAAGTATTAGCAGAATCTCCATTTGATTTTGATTACGAAGCAGTAGCGAAATTATGGAATAATGGTTCAGTTATTCGTTCTTGGTTAATGGAATTAACACAAAGCGCTTTTAACAAAGATGAAAAATTAGATAACATCCGCGGCGTGATGCATTCAAGTGGTGAAGGAAAATGGACAATCGAAGAAGCGCTTGATCTTCAAGTGGCAACACCTGTTATTACAGCTAGTTTAATGAGTCGTTATACATCATTAAAAGGTGACGAAACATTTACAGGAAAAGTAGTAGCAGCACTTCGAAATGAATTTGGTGGACACGCAGTAGAAAAGAAATAAATAAAAACAGCCTATTTAGGCTGTTTTTTTATTTTCCAAATAATCGAAGAATCGCTTCACCCATTTGATGAATAGGTTGTTTGCTATCAGAAAGACCTGCCTCAACAACAGATTTTGGCATACCATATACCACACATGTTTCTTCTGATTCCGTTAACACATATCCTTTATATCGTTTCGCATGTTGACATCCTTTTGTTCCATCGTTCCCCATTCCTGTTAAAATAACGGTCACTAATTTTTCTTTGTAACAAGAAGCGACGCTTTCAAGGGTGATATCAACAGAAGGAGCATATAATGCTTCGACTGGGTACGTTTCATGAACCGTAATAATAGATTTCCCTCGTTGAAGTGAAACAGTTGTTTGAAAACCAGCAGGAGCAATATAGACATTCCCTGCTTTTAATTCTTCCCCATTTACAGCTTCTTTTACAGTAAGTGCGCATACTTTATTTAATCGTTCAGCAAATGCTTTTGTAAAACCAGGAGGCATATGTTGAGCAACTACGACAGGGACAGGAAAATTTTCTGGAAAAGTAATCAATACTTTTTGTAATGCCGAAGGACCTCCTGTAGAAGAACCGATCATCAAACATTCATATTTCCCAGAAGTTACTGGGGAAAATAAAGGAGTTTGATGAATAGAAACAGGTTTTTTCTTAATATTTGCCTGACAAGCGGTTTTTAAACGAAGTAAAAAATCTTGTACAATGGACAAATCACCCATATTGTTTAATAAATTGCTTTTTAAAAAGAAATCAACCGCTCCAATTTCTAATGCTTCCATACTTGCTTTGGTCCCGTCGTCTGTTAAAGCACTAAGCATCACAACGGGTGTTGGGCATTGATTCATGATTTGTTTTAATGCGTCAATTCCATTCATTTCAGGCATTTCGATGTCCATGGTCACGACATCGGGACGTAACGACTGCACTTTTTCAACAGCTTCTTTTCCATTTCGCGCCACACCTATTATTTCGAATTCATCGCTTTTTTCAACGACCATACTAATCCCTTTTCGCATGAAAGCAGAATCATCTACGATTAATACTTTATATTTTTTCATGAAATCACACTCCTTTTTTATAATAAAATGTTTGTTGTGTATAATGAGTTTGGAAATTTGTTTTTAAATTTGAAATGGACTCAGCATGACCTAAAAACATCACGCCATCTTGATGCAACGTGCGATAAAAATTGTTAATAATTTGTTCTACGATAGGTTCATTAAAATAAAACAATACATTTCGACAGAAAATAAAGTCAATGTTTTGATATTTATTGTAGCTTGCAGAATCTTTTAAGTTAAATGGTTCGAATGTAATCATTTGTTTAATTTCATCTTTAATTTGATATCCTTTTTCATCTTCTGTAAAATAGGTTTTTAAGTAATTTTTTTCATAAGGAAAACGTCGAAATGATAAAGAATTTTTCGTATAATAGCCTTTTTTGGCTGTTTCAAGTACTTTTTTATTAATATCACATGCATATATTTTGACTTTTTTTCCTGTTTTCTTTTCTGCTTCTTTTGCTAAAATAGCAAGCGAATACGCTTCTTCTCCTGTTGAACAAGGAATGCACCAAAGCGTAATGATATTACTCTTTTTTTGAGCTAATAATTGTTGAAACTCTTCTAATTGTTGTTCTTCTCTGAAAAAATACGTTTCATTAATCGTTACACATTCTACTAATTTGTCCCATTCTGTTTTTGTTTTTTTTAAATAATCAATATATTCCTCTATCGATAATGAAAGTAAACGTAAACGACTAACCATTTTCATTTCTAAGTTAGAAAGATTCGATAAAAAATCAATACCACAATATTCTTTAATCATGCCTGCTAATGTTTCGTAATGTTTGTTCATGTTATTCCCTCCTATTGAGTAAATAACGCTCCCGCCTAATCAGGAGGAAGCGTTATAACCTGTATTATTTTAATTTACTTGCTTGAACATCGATTTCGTTCATGCCTTTTACAATTCCTTCTGCTTCTACCGTTTGTTTTTCGATATTTGAGCGAAGTTTTTCTGTTTGATTTCGAACAAGACCTACTTCATTGGAAATTTCTTTTCCGTAGTTCGCTTGGTCATTGGTTGCAATGGTAATTTCGCTTACCATTTGTTTAATATTTGACAAGCTTCTTACAATTTCTTCTGATGTTAACGCTTGTTCTTGTGTTGCTTGTGTTAGAAGAGTGGCTTGATTTTTTACATCTTCTACGGCACGTACAATTTCTTGTCCACCTTTTGCTTGTTCAACGGTTGCTTTGGTGATTTGTTGAACTTGTTCTTTTGTATTGATAATCCCTTTTACCACTTCTTCTGTGCTTAATGCTTGTTCTTTTGTGGCATGTGTCACAGTAACGGCTTGTTTGGTTACGTTATCAACAGCGATAATAATTTGTTCGCTTCCTTTTGTTTGTTCCGTTGTAGCAGCTGCAATTTGTTTCATTTCTTCTGCTACTTTTTCGATACCAGATGTAATTTTTTCAATCGCTTTATTTGTTTTATCTGCTAAAGCATTTCCTTCTTCTACTTTTTCTGCACCTAATTTAATGGAATTCACAGCGATGTCTGTTTCTGCTTGAATGCCTTTGATTAAATCTGCAATTTCTTTTGTTGCTTTTGCACTTCTTTCAGCTAATTTTCGAACTTCGTCAGCTACAACTGCAAATCCTTTTCCATGTTCACCCGCACGAGCGGCTTCGATTGCTGCATTAAGTGCTAATAAATTTGTTTGTTCAGCAATTTCGTCAATTACTTCGATAATGCTTCCGATTTCTTCAGAACTTTTACCAAGATTAACCATTGTTTCACTTGCTTGGTTAATGACATAAGAAATTTCTTTCATTCCTTTTAATGTTCCTGCAAGTGCCTCATTTCCGCTAATTGCGTCACGTTGTACTTCATTACTTAATTCACTTACATTTTGAGCACTTCCAGCTACTTGTTTAATCGATACAACCATTTCTTGAACTGCGGAAGATGTTTCTTCAGCGCTTTGTGTTAAACTGTCTGCACTTTGCGCAACGCCTTGAACAGATTTCCCCATTTCTTCAATAGAAGCAGAAATTTCTTCCACACTAATATTTACACTTTCGGTGTTCCCTGCTACTTGTTGAATGGATACAATCATTTCTTGAATAGCAGCCGATGTTTCTTCTGTTGATGTGGTTAAACTATCAGAACTTTGTGCCACTCCTTGAACTGATTTACTCATTTCTTCTACAGATGCTGAAATGTCTTCTACTTCAGATGAAGCGGTTGACGTATTTCCTGCCACTTGTTGAATAGACGCAACAAGTTCATTTACAGCACCATTTGTTTTATCCATAGATTCATCAAGTGCAATAGCATTTCGAGATGATTCATCAATTGTTTGTTTGATTTCATTAATAGAAACAGAGGCATCATTAATATTTTTCGCTACTTCTTTTACAGAACGTCCAATTAAACGCGTAATAAATAGAGCAATGAAAATACTAATAACTGTTGCAATTAAAGCCACAATCACAATTTGAATTGTACTTGAATCAGCTTGATTTGTTGAATTTGAAGACATCGTCTCCGCTTTTTTAGATGTTGCTGTTTTTAATGCTTGAAGATACGTAACTGCCTTTTCTGCAGATGGTGCCATTTTTTGAAAATTATTTTGAAGCCCTTCATAATTTCCTGCTTTTGAAAGTTCAATAGTTTCAGGAATATATTGTGTGTATTCATTGAAATATTTTTCAAATTCATCTAATGATTCTTTGTCTTTTTCTGAATGAAGCATACTGCGCAACGTTTTGATATTTTGATGAACTTTATCAATATCGGTATTTAAATTGTTTTCTGCAGTTGCCATTCCTTCTGCTGTTTTTTCAAATCCATGTTTTACAATGAATAGACGAACACGTGTTAATTCTTCCGTTAAATCTCCTACTGTTTGCACTGTAGGTAATTCGGTTTTGCTAATACTTGTCAATGAATCTTTTGCATTGCTCAAGCTATTGAAAGCCACAATTCCAATGACAAATAATAGTACTAAAATAATAATAAAACTTCCCCATAATTTTGCTTTCATAGATAATTTAGTTAACATTACTTACCCTCCTTGGTTGCTACTGATAATGATTGTAAATCGTTTGTTTCTAATAAATTTTCCAATTTTAATAACACGATCACTTTACCTTCTGATTTATACAAATAATGAACATAATTCGTATCATGTTGGAATAACATCTCTGGACAACTTTCAATATTTTCTTCTTCAATTTTTAATACTTTCGTTACTTCATCAACCAAAAGTCCTACTTTTTGATTGTTAATCGTTGTGATAATAATTCGATTTTTTTTATGAGTTGTTGCAGCTTTATTCATATGAATACGCAAATCTACAATAGGGATAATCACTCCTCGCAAATTAATCATTCCTAAAATCGTTTTAGACGTTTTTGCCAGAGGTGTGATTTCTTTTTCAATAATGATTTCATTGATCTCTGTAATAAAAATGCCGAACTCTTCATTTTCTAATCGAAACGCAATAAATTGATCATCTTGATTATGATTCATGTTCTCCCTCCTTTTCATGACGCAGTAAATTCATAATACCAATGGTATCAAGTATTAACGCGATTCCTCCGTTTCCTAAAATGGCAGCTCCTGAAATTCCATCTATTTTGCCAATATAGTTTGCGAGAGATTTGATCACGATTTCTTGATTTCCAATGAGTTCATCAACAACAAGTCCCATTTGTTTGTCACCTACGCCGATAATGACAACTACAATATTTTTATTTTTTGCGTGGGCGCGTGGGAAATGAAAATGATCATGAAGCCAACATAAAGGTAGAATACGTTCTCGTATTTGAATAAATTCTTTTCCACCTACAAATTGAATATCTTCCTCTTGAATGCGAACAATTTCAATAATGCTATTTGTTGGCAAGGAATAAACACGTTTATTTAATTCAATTAATAACCCTTTCATGATGGCTAGAGTTAAAGGTAATTTAATAATCATCTTGGTTCCAATTCCTTTTTTTGTATCAATTTCGATTGTTCCGCTTAATTTTTCGATATGACTACGAACAATATCCATTCCCACTCCTCGACCTGAAATATCACTTACTTGACTGGCTGTTGAAAAACCTGGTTTAAAAATTAATTGAACAGCTTCTGAATCGCTTAATGTATCTGCTTTTTCTTGAGTTAAAATACCTTTTTTTACAGCAGAATCTTTCATTTTTTCAGGATCGATTCCATTTCCATCGTCTTCAACGATTACCACCACTTGATTGTCCTCATGTTTAGCGCTCATTTTTACAAGTCCTTTTTCAGGTTTCCCTAACTCTTTTCGTTTTTCAGCGGTTTCAAGTCCGTGGTCGATAGAGTTACGAATAATATGAATCAGTGGATCGTTAATTTCTTCAATCACGTTTCGATCTAATTCTGTTTCGCCTCCTTCCATGACTAAGTTAATATCTTTATTTAGTTTTTGAGAGGCATCTCGAATAATACGAGGGAATCGATTAAACAGTTGTTCGATAGGAAGCATACGTGTTTTCATCACGTTTTCTTGCAATTCGCTAATTACTTTTGACATGTGATTAACGGTTTCTTCGAGTTCGTCTAATGCTTCTTCTCCCGATCGATTTTTCAAAAGAGAACCAATTTGCGTAATGCGGGTTTGATCGATGATGATTTCACCTACTAAATTCATAATACTCTCTAGTCTCTCTACATCAACACGAATTGTTTGATTGTTTCGTTTTTCTTTTACTTCTTTTGGTTTTTCTAGTTTTTTTTCGGTTGGGTTAGCGAAGGATATCGGTTCAATTTGAACTTTAATCACATCCACCATCTCTCCAATTAATTCTTGAAGTTCTTCTTTTGATTCTAGTGTCACAACAAAAATAGATTTAGCGAGCGGATGCTCGATGCTTGGTTGAAAATTCGGAATACTAAATGTACTAACTTGTGTTAATTGATTGAAAATGATTTGTGTTCGAACTACTTCCATTTGACATTCTGGATCAAGTGTAATCATACAATGAAACAAATGATGTCCTTTTTCTTTTAAATCTGCAATCAATTTTAATTCATCTGGTTGCAAAGTAGCAGAAGAAGATGTTGTAGGAACTTCTGTAGTTTTTTGTATTTCGGCTTGTTGTTTACAAGCGATTAATTGTTCAATAATAGACGCAATGTCTGTTTGAACATCTGATTCAGATGAATACGCTTCTTTTAATTCTTGCAAAACATCAATACATTGAAACAATGTATTAACGACTGCGCTTGTAACGGAAATATTGCGCTTTCGAATTTGATCTAATACATTTTCCATTTCGTGTGCTAAATCTTTAATTTTCGTTAATCCCATCGCCGCAGATGAACCTTTTATGCTGTGAGCAACACGGAAAATACTTTGAATTCCTTCTTCATCTTCTGCATTTTGCTCAAGTTTTAAAATTTCTTGCTCCAATGTTTCTAATTGTTCTTCCATTTCTGCAAAGAAAAAGGCTAACAATTCTGCGTTTTCTTGATTAAAATCCATTTACTCACCACCTGTTCGTAAAATTTCTTCAATATCCAAAATAGGAATGACTTGTTCATCAAAATTGGCAACACCTGAAAAATATTTTTTTGTTTCAGAAGGTAAAATATCAGGTGTTTCTTCAATGTTTTCAAGTAAAGTCACTTTACTTACTTCATCAACGATAATGCCGATCATTTCTTTTTGAAATTGAACCACGACAATGCGTGTTTTTTTCGTTGAACGAGTCGGTTCCATATCAAATCGTTTACTAAGGTTAATAACGGGGACAATTTTCCCCCGTAAATTAATAACACCTTCGATAAAAGGAGAAACGTTTGGAATTTCTATGATAGTAATGAATTTAATGATTTCATTGATATCGGAAATTTTAATACCATATTTTTCTTTTCCGACATAAATAAGAACATATTGTTCCATGTTTCACCCTCCTATTCTTTTATAAAACGAGCCAATGCTTGTACAATTTTTTCTTCTGAAAATGGTTTAACAATAAAATCTAATGCGCCAGCATTGATCGCCTCTAACATTTTTGTTTCTTCTCCAAGTGCTGAACACATAATCACTTTTGCTTCAGGGTTAAATTCTTTAATGTGTTTAACAGCTGTAATGCCATCCATTTCAGGCATTGTAATGTCCATTGTTACTAAATCTGGAGATAATTCTTTGTATTTTTCAACAGCTTCTAATCCATTTCCACATTCTCCTACTACTTCGTGTCCGTTTCGTTGAAAAATACCTTTTAACACCATTCTCATGAATGCTGTATCATCAACAATTAAAACTCTTGCCATTTTTATCACCGCCTTATTTTTATAGATTGATATACACAAAAAAAGTTGTTACTTGATCATGGAAATGTACGTTCAATTGATATTTTTGCGAAGATACGGGTTGGTCTTGGATGATTGATGGAGGAGTAATGTCGATTTCAATTCCTTTTTCTCCAAGCGTACGCATAATACCACCTAAAATCATATTCCAAAGTTCACCCGCGAATGAATAAAGCATTTCTTGATCGAGCTCCATTCCGTACAGGGTTTTTCCGACTTCATTAAAAAATTGATTATCTCCTTTTAATACAATAGTTGATTGATAATCCCCTACTGTATCAATTTGAACAGTGATACAATCTTCAGAAGGAGCCAATCCTTCTGTTTTTACTTCTTCTATTTGAAAAGGTAAAATAGAAGAAATAGAATCAATCACCTCAACCATAATGTTTTGTTCAAGACTCATGTTATACACCACCTTTTTGGAACAAATTTTCGTCTTTTCTTTAGAAAAACGGTATTTTAAACAAAAAAAATATCCTTTTCTCTTCCTATTTTTATGCAAAAATAAGAGGAGAAAAGGACAAATAAGTATAAAAAATAGGAAAAGCTTCCTATTTATTTTGAGAAACATCGCGCCATCTTGTGATAATTTCGATGCGATCGCGTAAATGCAATTTTTTTAAAATATTAGTAATATGGTTTTTCACTGTATGTTCACTAATAAAAAGCGTTTCAGCTATTTTTTTACTAGGAAGTCCTTTGGCTACATAATGAAAAATATCTTTTTCTCGTTTTGTCAGAGAATCAAGGACAATATCTGTTTCTGTTTTTTCTTCAAGAAAAGATCGTTGTTGATTATTTAAGTAAAGTATTTCTTGTTCTGCTTCATTTGCTTGGAGAAGAAAACCTTTTAACAAAAGTTGTTCTAAAGCAAGATGAACATCGTATTCATTTCGTCCTAAGGTAGAAGAAAGAGAATGGAGAGTCATAAAAGCATACTTATTTTTTAAAAAAAACGCCTCACATTCTTGTTGGATCAAACTAATTTTATTACTCATATTATCACCTCAATTCAATATAAGGAAATTCTTTTTGCTCCTCAATTACTTTTACTTTACTTGAATGTCCACTTGTATTTTTCATGACTTGAAAGTAAGAATAATTCTCTTTTTTCCATAATTTCCATGTGGCGTCGGAAATTTTGCGAAGAGAAGCATGTGTTTCTTGGGTAATTTCGTTGACATTGCTTGTGCTTAAAATAGAAACATTGGCAAATTTCAAGTTTGAAATCATAAAAGGATATTTACGTAAAAACAATTCTTCTCCAACCGAAGATAACATGAGGTTAATATCTAAAAAGATAAACCAAGAATGTGTGGGGTCGGATAAAATAGTTTGCAAATGATTTTCAAGTAATTCTAGTGTTGATGAACGCTCTTTTTTTAAGCATATAATATTGTCTTTTAGAAAATCAGGCATCATATGATCTGTATATTCTAAAAAGAAAATTTTTCTTTCTTTTATTTTTTCTTTAAAATTAACTCCAAAATGCGAAAGTTTATACTCCATTTCTTCATAAGAAAGAGTAATAGGAAGCGTGATTAAAAGTTTTTTACCTGCTTCTAATTGATGTTTGATCATAGGAAAGAAAATAGAGCGATGTCGTACAAGACTGTCCGTTTCTATTAAAATATTTGTTCCATCTTGAAAGCCTCCATTATTTAACTCATCAATACTCGGAATGCCTGTTGAAAGAATAGGACTTTCCGAGAAAATAGAACAAGAAGGCTCGCGAAAAGAAGGAATTATATGGATTCCTTGGTTTGTTAATCGTAAAATATGTTCCCCTTCTTCAAAACAAACTCCGCGCATTTTAATCACTTCAAGCATTCGCGTCCGTGTTTCATTTTTTGCATCAAATGTTAACTTAATAATTCCATCACAAATAAAATCTTCAAAATAAAACGTATCAGCGTTTGGTTTTTCTTGTTCTCGAATAAAGAGAGTTGTAATGTTTAAACGCTTTAAACTGTTCTTTAACAAATAAAATAAATCTCGTTGTTTTTTTTCATCATTTTGTAAGTATTTTAACATGCTAATACTATCTACTATTAAACGTTTGCATTTCATTGATTGAATCAAACGATGAAGCAAACTTTGTTCTTCTTTTAATTGTGTAACTAGCATATCTGGAGTCATAAAAATGATTTTCAATTTTTCTTCGTCTTCTAATTTTTCCAAATCCCAATTGTAATTAAGCATATCTCGATAAATTTGTTCTGGAAACTCTTCAAATGTAATATAAATGCCTGTTTCATTGTACGTTTTAATTCCTTCATATAAAAATTGAATAGCAAGTGTTGTTTTTCCTGTCCCAGGTGTCCCTTGGATGATAATTCCTGCATTTGAAGGAATTCCTCCTTTTAAGATATCATCTAAGCCTGGAATTCCAAATTTCGTATTACAATTCATCATTTTCCCGCCTTTTTTAATTGAATTGTGAAAGAAAAAAAGCATTCCTTTTTCTAAAAAAATCCAAAAACGCATTATAATAAGAAGGAAAGATACAAATTATGATCTCATGGAGGTGGAGAAATGCCTAAAATTATTTCAATTTTAGGAATTATTTTTTTATTACTTTTTTCAGCCAATGAATTACGCTACAAAACGATTCGACCTTTTGGCGGAATGGATTATGTCAAATTCGATATCGGATTTTATACAAGTGTTATGAAATTAGCGAGCTTATCTTCTGGAAATAATTTCCCGATTGGAGTAGAAGGAGGATTAATCATCGATAAATACGGACAAGTATATTTAGACTACGGATTAGGTATAGGTTATGGTTTTTATGCTTCTATATTTAGAGCAGGTGTATTTGACAATCCAACATCCATTGACACAGCTGAAAAAATGAAAGACCAATTATCAGGAGCTTCTGCCATGACCAATGTAACAATAGGAATGGTTGGAGGAGGCGTAGATATTATGAAAAATAATGCGTATGAATATGGTGCTTCTGTAGGGTTTAATGCAAGTATTGGCTATTCACCCCATGTGCAATATCTTGGGAAACTACCTGGTTTTGAATTTTTCGGAAAATTATTTGGACATATGTGAAATTTGAAAAAGACTACTACAATGTAGTCTTTTTTGCTATAATAAAGAAAAGGAGGAATACATATGACAACTGAAAAAGCGCGTGTATATGCAACGAAGGCACATGAAGGTCAGGTACGAAAATCAACAGGAAATCCGATGATCGAACATCCTATACGTGTGGCACAACAATTAAAAGAAGCAGGTTTTTCAGAAGCAGTTCAAATGGCAGGTTATTTACATGATACTGTTGAGGATACATGGGTAACATTTGAAGATATTGAACGTGAATTCGGAAAAGAAGTGCTTGAAATTGTCAAAGGAAACACAGAAGATAAAGAGAAATCATGGGAAGAAAGAAAGCAGCACACAATTGATAGCATCAAAGATGCCTCGCTTGACATTAAAGCGCTAATTGTAGCCGATAAATATGACAACTTAACAAGTTTAGTAGAAGATTATGAAAAAGTAGGAGAAAAAGTTTGGGATGTGTTTAAACGGGGAAAAGAAAAACAAAAGTGGTATTTTTCATCTGTAGCAACCAATGCTTATATTGGATTAAGTCCTAATGAAATTCCAGTCTTTTTTCATGATTATCAACAACTAGTAAAGGAATTTTTTAACTAAAAAAAGCGACGATATGTCGCTTTTTCAATCGTTCATTTTGTCTAACATATAAGTTATCCGTTCCGAATAGGAAATAATGGGTGTGATAACGGGACTAAGGAATAAAATAACCGCTTCACTAAATCGATTTTCAAACAATTTTCCTTGCGAAAGAAATGCAATAATCACAACAGGAATATAAAGAAGAATTAAAGTTGTTTGAATCAATTTAAAGTAAGGTTTAGCGATTGTTTTTAAAAATGAAGAATGAAGTAAAAAACGATCCCATTTATTTTCTTTATAATCTATATCTTCTGTAAATTTTTCGTTTTCAGCGATGCGTTGAAACAAATTCATTTCTTGAAATAAATATGAAAGAAACTCAGCTTCATTTTCCTTTATGTTGAAAAAGTTGGAAAGTTCCAGTCGAGGAGAGTTACGTTTTACTTCGACTAACCATTTGTGAACATAAGGTTCTAACTTATACTTTTTCTTTTCAAAACGAAACGAAATGCCTAATAGATATGTGTTTTTAAATTGGATTTCATGAAACATCTCATACGTTTCTTTTGAAAGATGCATCGCCGCTTCTATTTTTTTCTTTTTTAAAATACGTTTCCATTCTTCTTGAATGTTATGTTTTTTTCTCATTTTCCCATGCTCCTTTTCCATTAATTTGACTTATCATAACACAAAAAAAGCGACCTAGGTCGCTTTTTTCTTAAAAGAAGTTGAACTTTCCTTTTTTCAACAGCAATCCAACTCCGCCAATTAAAAACAATGCACGGTTATCGATCACTTTTTTCATAAAACTTGCTTGTGTTCCTGTGATTTTTTTACCAAACACAACGCCAACTCCGTCTTTGTCACCTAATGAACAAACAGTTCCTTTATCACTATAAACAAATGGTGTTAAATCTGTTTTCAAACCGCGAATGATTTTTGCGATATTTTTCGCTACTTGTTCTCCTTGTTGCATGGAAATTTGAGCGGTAGGCGGATACGGGCGATCTGTATCTGGATTGATCATCAATGAACAATCTCCGATAATAAAGACATCGCTATGTCCTGGAGCGCGCAAGAATTCATCCACTTTCACACGTCCTCGTCCTGATTCAAAATTCGATTCATCAATAATATGACTTCCTCGAACACCTGCTGCCCACACAACAGTTGATGCACTAATTGTGATTTCTTCATCATTTTTCTTGATTTTGATTCCACCTGGAAACGCTTCTCGAATTTCAGCTCCAAGTGTAAATTCAACGCCTTTTTTCATTAAGTAATCTGTTGCATATTCTACTAATTTAGGATCAAACCCTGGTAGAATAGTAGGAGAATGTTCTACGTTGATAATATGTACTTTTTCGCGAGGAATATCATACTCTTTGCAAAGTTTTGGAATACGATGAACAAGTTCACCTAAAAATTCGATTCCTGTAAAACCTCCACCACCGATAATGATATTAATATCTTCTGTTTTTCCTTCTGCTTTGTAAGAAGAAAATTGAAAGTCAATGTGTTCGCGAATACGACGAACAGTATCAATGCTAGTAATTGAAAATGCATGTTCTTTCATTCCTTGAATACCAAATGTTTCAGATTCAAATCCAAGTGCGATAACAAGGTAATCGTATGTCAATTCGCCCTTTTCAAGCGTTATTTTCTTTTCTTTTTCATCGATACTTATAACCATATCTTGAATAAATTCTACTTTTTGCGCATTGATTACATCTTTAATTGGATAACGAAGACGCTCATGGTGAAGCGTTCCTGCTGCTGCCTCATGAAGCCAAGTTGCTTCATAGTGATATTCGTTTTTGTTTACAAGTGTTAATTCTGCCTCGTGGGCACCTAATATTTTTTGCAGACGAGTAACAGCCATTAAGCCCCCGTAACCTGCTCCTAATACGACAATTTTTGGTTTTTTCATTGTGTTACCTCCAGAAAAACTTTGTTTTTTTACAATCCTTTTTTTTATTTGTTCAAGAATGAGGGCTTCCCCTTTTAAATCTCTTCTTACATTTAACCATTTTCATTCTTAAAATACAATATGTTCGAAGAATGGAAAAATAAAAAAAACAAAAAAACATGCCTTACGGCATGTTTTTTTATAACCATGTATATCCGTCTTCTTTTACTAATTCATCTGAAGCATGAGGACCATTGCTTCCTTTTTCGTAAGAATGAACAGGAAGACCTTTTTCAAATGAATGTAAAATCGGTTGCACAAATTTCCATGAAAGTTCTACTTCATCCCAACGAGCAAAAAAGCTTGCATCTCCATGAATGGCATCGCCAATTAAACGCTCGTAAGCTTCAGGTGTTTCAGTTGTTGTTTGTTGTGATTTTAACAACATTGGATATTCTTTTCCATTTAATAAAATAGAAACACCTTCTGTTGGATTAATTTCGAACGTTAACACGTTCGAAAGAGAAGTTGATGTGTTTTTCTTAAATTCAACGGTAATTTTTGTTGATTTTTCTGCCATTTTCTTTCCTGTTCGAATGTAAAAAGGAACGCCTTCCCAATCTGCATTATCAACGAAAGCGCGAATGGCAATAAAAGTATCCGTTGTCGAATCAGCTGCAACACCTGGTTCTGTTGTATAACCTTCATATTGAGCGCGAACAACATACTTTTCAACTTCTTTTTCGTCATATACACGAAGTGCTTCTAAAATATTTTTCTTTTCATCTCGAATAGTCGAACCATTAGATGGAGCTTTCATCGCTACCATCATCAACATTTGAAGCATATGATTTTGAATCATATCGCGAATGGCACCTGAATGATCATAATAAGCCGCACGTTCTTCTACGCCTACAGTTTCACTTGCTGTGATTTGAATATTAGAGATCATCTCTTTATTCCAAACGCTGTTTAACAGCGGATTTGAAAAACGAATGTTACCTAAATTTTGAACCATTCCTTTTCCTAAATAGTGATCAATTCGGTACACTTCGTCTTCTGTGAAATAGGAACTAAGTTTTTTGTTTAATTCTTGTGCAGACACTAAATCATGACCAAATGGTTTTTCGATAATTAATCGTTTCCATCCTGTTGTATTACTTAAGCCACTTTCTTTAATGTTTTTTCCGATAATTTCAAAAAACTCAGGTGAAACCGATAAATAAAACAGTCGATTTTGAGGTAAAGATGAAACTTTTTGAAGCAATGTTTGATAATCGTTTGGTTCATCAACATTTAAAACAGAATAGGTAAATTGAGTTAAAAATTGTTGAAAAGTCGTATCTTCTACAAGAGACGTTCTCGAAAATTCAAGAAGTGAATCCTTTACATGTTGTTGAAACACTTCATTACTCCACTCTCTTCGTCCAAGACCTACTACTGAAAAAGCAGAAGGTAGTTTTCCTTCTAAAAATAAATTATATAGCGCAGGGTAAATTTTACGTTTAGCCAAATCCCCTGTAGCTCCAAATAAAATAAATGACATAGGTTCCATAGTTGTTTTCCTCCCGATGTAATAAAAAAATAACTCACTATTTCTACTGTTTTTGTCGATTTTTGAAATTTCCTGCAAAAAAGAAACAGAACATGTCTGTTTCTTTTTATATAATTATTAATTTGCTAACATATTTTTGTTACGTACTTCTTTTAACCAATGAGGATATTCGTTTAATAAACGATCGTATAACACTTCATCTGAAACAGAAGAAATGTCATTTAATTGGAAGAAATTTGCATTATCCATGTAACGTCCTTCCATTTCATCTAATGATTTTAAGAAAGAAAATTCAGATTTGTGCTTTTGTTTTGGATCACTTATTCCAACAAACTGCCAGAAAATTGGCTGTTTTGATATTTGTTGCATCAAACGTATTGTTTCTGGTTGATCAAAGTTATCACCATCGGTGATAAAAAATACAAATGTTGGATATTCAGGTTTTACTTGAGGTGGAGGCGAAATCGGTTCGCTCACTTCTTTACTTCCAAAAAGTTTTGAGAAAAATCCTTTTTTTACAGGCTCTAGCGCTGGTTCAGAAACAGGAGATTGTCCAAATTTCCTCACCACTTTCCCCATCACTCCCGAATAATGTGTGGAATTTTCCAATGATACTTTTTGAAGTAATACCTTTTCAACAAAACCATCAATATTTGATTCGTTAGCAGACGAAATTTCATGAGCACTTCGTCCGAATGCAAATACATCAATTTCTCGGTTATCATCCATATTTAGTCCGATTGCAAGAAGTCGTTCTACAACTTTTTGAACAACTCCTGTGCTGTATAAGCTTCGCATTGAAGTTGAAATATCAAGAACAAGTACAATTTGCGCTTTTTCGCCAAAAATTTCTTTTTTTTGTAATGAAAGACCTGCTTTTTTTTCTAAGCTCAGTAATGTTGTCATTTCATTCTCTCCTTTATCCTTTTTTATGTACTTATTATTGTGCTAAAACGCCTTTATTTCGTACTTCTTTTAACCAATGAGGAAATTCTGTTAATAAACGATCATATAATTCTTGATCATCAATTGTAGCAATATCATCACATTGGAAGAAATCAGCATTATCAACTGTACGTCCTTTCATATCGTCTAATTTCTTTAAGAAAGAAAATTCTGTTTTGTACCCTTGATCTGGATCGCTTATTCCAACAAATTGCCAGAAAATAGGTTGTTCTGAAACTTCTTGCATAAGTGCTGTTGTTTCATCTTGATCAAAATTATCACCATCTGTAATAAAGAAAACGAATGTTGGGACTTTTGGTGTTTCTCCGTTTGAAGATGTTTCTTCTTTTTTACCAAACATTTTTGAAAAGAATCCTTTTTTCTCTCCTGTGTTAGTTAAAGGTTTTCCAAATTTGTTGATAATTTTATTCATAACACCTGCATAGTACGTTGAACCTTCTAATCTCACTTTTTTGAGTAAGATATTTTTAACAAATCCTTCAATATTTGATTCCCTCGCTTCTTGAATTTCGTGTGCATTTCGTCCGAAAGCGAAAACGTCGATTTGGCGATTGTTATCCATATTAAGACCAATCGCAAGCAAGCGTTCTACTACTTGTTGAACAACTCCTTTTGAATATAATTTATCCATAGAAGCTGAAATATCAATAGCTAGTACAATGTTTGCTTTTTCGCCAAAAATGTTTTTCTTTTGTAATGAAATTGTTACTTTTTTCTCTAAGCTAATTAAATTTGTCATGTCTTATTCGCTCCCTTTTTATCCTTTTATTGTTTTGTTGCTTTTCTATTATACTATAAAAAACGAACGTAAACAAAAAATTCATAGTATAATAAAAAAAAGAGAAAGGATGATAGTATGAATCATATGGTAAATTGGTATCTCAACGAAGAAAAGAAACGAAAAGAACAACAAGAAAAAAATGAAATATTTCTCCTAAATCGACGATTAAATCAAGTGTTAGGGGGAATAAAACATCAAATTGATGTAGAAAAATACCAAGAACGAACGAAAAAAATAGAACAAAAATTAGTCCAATCCACTATTTGGGATTTGGGTTATCTAAATAACTTAGAAAACAAAGAAATTGTTGTGGAACAAGGACTATTGATTACGTATATTTTGAGTCATGAAACACTGGCTAATTCCCGTCATTTGCAAGACGAAGTCGAACGAGCGATGAGACAACTTGGAAATATCGATTGGGGATTATATGGAGAGTACAATAGAAGGAGAAAACAGTATGAAAATTGTTAATCGAAAAGAATTTTTAGCCTTACCAGCTGGAGTCATTTATGCAAAATTTGAACCATGTATTTTTGGAGATTTAGCCATTAAAGGAGAAACGATTGGAGAAAATGATTGGGCATATCAAGAATTTTTAGAAGTAAAAGCGGGAGATAGCGGTGAGTATGCGGACATTTTATTTGACGCATTTGAAAACGGAACACGTTTTGACTTAGATTTAGAATGTATGGGAAGAGATGGGTTATATGATCAAGAAGAACACTTTGCTGTATTTGAACAACAAGATGTAGTCTTGTTGATTGAACGCCTTCAAAAAGTAGTAATAAATTATCCGACAATAAACCAATAAAAAAATTGCCAAAAGGCAATTTTTTTATGGCAAGAATTTTTGACCGTTTACAACTTGTTCGAATTCTTCGTCAGATTTTACTAAGAACATGATACCTTCAATTAAAGCTAAAACACCAGGAATTCCTGTCCAGCAGAAAATTAAATAAAGAATTCCTTTTCCGATATGACCCATATAAAAACGGTGCACGCCAAGTCCTCCAAGCAAAATAGCTAAAATACCTGCAACAATTTTCGATTTCATGATTCATTCCTCCCTTTTCAGTTATCATACTTACGACGTAAATTTTTTCAATCTTTTTTTCTTCTTTTTTGATTTCGGCATTCTATCTAAAAAACCTTTACAAAAGAAAAAAACATCACGTTGTGATGTTTTTTTATAGTTTATTTTCTTTATTTATCTAGATAACGAAGCGCTGCTTTTTGAAAAGCTGCGGTCATGGTATCTCCTGTTTCACGAAGGATAAAGGTTTGTTTATACGTTACTTCTTTTCCTTGTACTTTTTTTGTTTGATCAACTACACTGCAAGACCATCCATTTTCTTTTTTAACAAAAGTGAAAAGTTTTCCTGTTTGTTTGTCATCATCA
>Ga0209463_1000781_pt1 | contig 21966 bp, 28 predicted proteins | sample AgamicMgSfrz_FD_187169 | JGI IMG/M metagenome (GOLD analysis project Ga0209463, IMG submission 187169) | Agave microbial communities from Guanajuato, Mexico - Mg.Sf.rz (SPAdes) (version 2) | ecosystem: Host-associated > Plants > Phyllosphere > Phylloplane/Leaf | place: Guanajuato, Mexico... | reverse complement strand
TAGCAATAAAATAACCCTTGGAACAAGGGAGTTAGCTCGGCTGTCTAAGGACGAATTCGTTAGCTATCAAAAGTAACGACTAACCGAGAAGCCCCCACTTCAAACAGTCCGTTAGGACGTTAAGTGGCGGGTAGTTCACAAGAAGACCATGCAGATTTTGTCTTGTTACAAGAAGTCGATATGAAGGCATTCCGTTCTTTTGATCAAAATGAATATCAATTTTTTCAACAGGAGTTATCCTCTCACGCTTCTACATTTGGTTATAATTATAGCAATCCATGGGTGCCGGTTCCCTTTTTGCGTCCCATGGGATATGTGGAATCAGGACTCGCTACGTTTTCTACTTACTTCATAAAGCAGGCAACTCGTTGTCAATCACCAGGGAGAGAGCCTTGGCCTAAGCAACTCTTTGATTTAGATCGTGCGATGGTAGAACGCATGATCCCGGTGAAAAATGGAAAGAACTTACGAATCGTAAATCTACATGTATCGGCATATGATACATGTGGAAATATCCGCAAACAACAACTGCAATACGTAAAACAGTATATGCATACACAGTATCAGAAGGGAGATTATGTGATTGTAGGTGGCAACTGGAATCAGCTACTGTCAGATATTCAGTTACAAGACCCCGCATTTCTAGCCGCCTGGCCCAAGTGGTTAGTGCGTTTGCCCCAAGATTTTACAGAAGGAGGATTTCAATGGGCTGTAGATTCTTCTGTGTATAAGGTACGCGATAATCGTACGGCATACATAAAAGGAAAAAGTTTTGTGACTATTATTGATGGATTTGTAGTCTCACCTAATGTGGAAATCCTTCAGTCCAGGGACACGATTTACAGTTTACACATAGTGATCATAATCCTGTGAGTGCTGTTTTTCAATTACAGTAGAATGGAAGACATACGTTTGAATAAACTTTTGGGAGACGTGAATAAACATGAAACAAGCATATACAATTGTTGTTATCGGAGCTGGTACAGCTGGGATTTCTTTGGCTGCTCATTTACTCCGTCAGGCCCCTGTATTAAAAGAACGGGTAGCCATCATAGACCCTGCTCAAACACATTATTTCCAACCACTATGGACCTTTGCGGGAGGTGGGATTGTCAAAAAAGAAGCGACGATGAAAAAGCAATCCCACCTCATTCCAGAAGGCGTACATTGGATACAAAAGAAAGTTGCGGAAATAAGTCCTGTAGAAAACAGTTTGCTGCTAGAGGATGGAACTATTATTGCCTATGAAATTTTAATTGTAGCTGCGGGTATTCAAATTCATTGGGATCACATTAAAGGATTGAAAGAATCGATTGGAAAAAATGGGGTTTGTAGTACTTATTCGTATAACTATACGGATGCAACCTGGAGAGAAATCCAACAATTTAAAGGAGGAAACGCCATCTTTACGCATCCGAATACCCCTATCAAGTGTGGTGGCGCACCCCCAAAAATTATGTATGTAGCTGAAGAATATTTTTGTCAACAAGATGTCCGGAAAAAAAGTAAGATTATGTTTCAAACAGTAAATCCACATATTTTCATGTACCACGCTATGCTTCCTCTTTAGAAAAGGTGATTCAGAGGAAACAAATTATAACGAACTTTCATCAGAATTTAGTAGAAATTAACGCTGAAAAAAAAGAAGCGATTTTTGAAGATATACAAACAGGTAACAGAGAAAGCATACCGTATCATCTCTTACATGTTGTCCCGCCTATGGGACCACCTGATATGATTAAGAATAGTTTACTAGGAGATGAAGAGGGATGGGCAAGAAATTCCAATTTGGCGATTTCAATAGGCTTTTGAGAATTTCATATTCCTAAGGACACTTATGATACTTACAGCAATCATAACAGAACCAAGGATTTCAAAATGTCCTGGGGTAATTTCTTCCCCAAAAACTAATCCAAGGACGACAGAAGATAATATAGAGCCGAGGTAACGACATGTTTGAAAAAGTCCGGATGACGTTCCAACTATATTAGCTGGAGATGCATCAAGCATGGCTACCTGTAAGGCGACATTTCCGATTCCATAGCTAATACCAATTAGCATAAGAATTAGGCACATAATGATTAGTCGAACGTGAATAAAGAAGACTGTTAACAAAATAGCTCCGATAAGCATAAGAAAGGATCCAAATACAATTGGCTGTCTTGTTCCAGATTTCTCTACCCATTTAGCCGAAATCGGAGAAAAAACAATGCTAATACCTGACATAAATAGCATAAGTAGTCCGCTTTCTTTTATACTAAAGTGCATTTCCTCCTGAAAATAGGTTGGCAAGCCAAAGAACAAGCAATAATTAAATAAATTAAGCAGGATAAATTGCAAATACACCCATGTTAAAGTAGGATGTGATTTAAAAAGTCGTATATCAATAAACGGTGTACTCACTTTCAGTTCTCTCCATACAAAAGCACCGAGAAATAACACTCCGAAAATACCTGATACATAATGAGGGGTGGTTTTAAAAGACAATAAAAACCATAACAATAATATCATTCCTACAGAAAACAGCAGGATTCCCATAATATCCATTTGTTTAATCAGTGCTTTCAGCTTCATTTTATTTTCTTTAGAATCCTTCGGTAAGACATACCATCCAAGTACGAAGCTTAGGAAAATAAATGGAAAATTCACTAAGAAGATGGATGGCCAGCCTCCCAAAACGATTAAAAAACCACCGACTGTGGGTCCAAGTGCAGCCATTGCAGATGAGAAGATTGAAAGAACAGCCAGAGCAGATGCTTGTTTTTCTTGAATATGCATTCGAACTAGACCGATACCTGCTGGATAAACAGCACTACTTCCAACTGATTGAATTAGTCGCATAATCAATAATATTGAAAAAGTAGGAGCTAGTGGTGCACCAAATGCTGACACAGCTACTAAGACCAAACCCATTAGAAACATTCGTTTTCTTCCGATAAGATCTCCTAGCTTTCCGATAACTGGCTGCCCGATTGCACTAGCTAGGTAAAAAGAAGAAATAAGCCATGAAACAGTCGTAAAAGAAAGCTGAAAATCCTTTTGTATACTATGGAGAGCAAGTGATATCATAGAAGAATTCAACGGGTTTAGCATCGTACCAGTTGCTATAGCAGTTAAAAACAGGCTCCGCTTGTTTTGCCAATTTTTCATTCATTCACCTGATCTAAAAATTGTTCTGTTGTACGAAGCTGACCTATCCTAGGAAAAATATAGCGCACCGACATATCATGCTCTTCCGGACTAAAGGTTGTCATTGCATCTGTAATAAAGATTTGGTTGTATCCATATTGAAAGGCCTCACGTGCCGTACTTTCTACCCCGATATTTGTTGCGATACCACAAAGTACAATGGTATCTATCTCACGTCGTCTAAACTGAATATCTAAATCTGTTCCAAAAAATGCTCCCCACTGACGCTTCTTCACCACATAATCATTGTCCAGGACATTTAATCTCGGATCCAACACTGCCCAGTCTTTAGACTTTTCCATCGTACTACCACTTGTTTGGTTATCTATTACAGGTTTTAGCAAATCTTTTCCATCGTGAAAATCCACCTTAACAAAAGCGATAAATCCACCTTTTTTACGAAAACTTTCAACAAGCTTTACCGATTTTTCTACTACTTCATCTCCTCCAGGCATAGCTACAATTCCTTTTTGTAAATCAATTAATACTAGAGCTGTTTTATCAAAGTTAATATGTAATGATGATGTCATGTTTAGCCCTCCTGTTTAATCACTATTGTAATTTTCTTCTTTTTTCAATTGCTCGATTTAAACGAGTTAATAAACTTGCGAAAATATTTTTTTCATCCTCCGACCAATCTGCCAATACTTCCATATAACTTTCACATCTGTACTTACGATATTCCTTTTATGTTTAGATCTTCAATCGCTACGACATCAAATAAGCAGCTAATCTTTTTGACTCATGATGAAGGAAATTCTTACGATGGTTCGCTACCTTCTCATGTAACCTAGATAGACGAATACGTTGTTTCTGTCAACGCTTAGAACCTTTATTGCGCCTTTGCTAATCGGTCTAACAGTTAGAACTTAGGATAATTGGCTGGAAGCAAATGTTTTCCATACGATATTTATAGGCTTTATGAATCATTATTTGATTCCCCTCCATCTCGATATAGCACTATTACACATCAAACGTATATTCGATATATAGTGTAGTCTCGATTTGTGTATGTCGAACAAGGGATGGCAGGAATCCATCCCTTGTTCGAAGCTAATTCATCTCCCATCTACTCACTGGCTGTGCCCTTCACGTTCCTTGAGGAAGGAGTCTTCTTGGCTCAAATGTAGGTTCTTATTTTTGGAATTCTTTAAATGTATCTTTTAACTCTTTATCAGTTACTTGTATATCGGCTTGTTTGATTAAATCTTTGAAGAATTTCTGCTGCCATTGTTGATCTTGTGAACGCTTTTTCTCTAAACTTTTCCGAATAGTATCTTTTTCTTGATCAAAAGGTTTCAAATCCTTTTTCTCTGCTAATTTAATAATATGATAACCAAAAGAGGACTGAATTGGTTCACTAGTTTGTCCCACTTCTAATTTATAGGCAGCTTCTTCAAATTTAGGATCCATTTCACCTGGACCGAATTCAGGCAACTCTCCACCTTTTTCTTTCGATCCAGAATCCTCTGAGTATTGTTTTGCTAATGTAGCAAAATCTTCTCCATTATTTAATTTATTTTTGATTTCTATGGCCGTTTTTTCATCTTTTACTAGAATATGACTTACTTTTAATTTGGGCTTATAATAATCTTTTAACTCTTTTTCTGTAATAGATGCTTTCATGGCTTTTTCGAAGGCGATTTGTGGCTTTAATTTATTTTTTAGTTCTTCTTCGTTTTTTACATTTATTTGGGTTAAATACGCTTTAAAATTGTCTCCCATTTCTTTTTTCAGTTCTTCTACTTTTTTATTTTCTTCATTATCTGAGACGTTATATTTATCCAGTAAAATTTTATTCAGCATAGCTTGCTGTAACACAGCTTTTCCAGCGGTGTCTTTTAACTCTTTATTGAATTCTTCTTTTGTTAGATTTCCTGATTTTGATGTTGCGATATTTTCTGAATTACCACATGCTGCTAATAATAAAAAACTACTGCTTACAGCAACCATAAAAATGTGTCGTTTTTTCAAATTTTACACTCCTTAGAAAAAATTAAGTATTAAAATAATATCACTTTTAATTTATCTTGTAATAATATATTTGTTCTTTTAATAAAAGTATTTTTACCTATCCGTCCCCTTCACAAGACGATTGCTGCATATTCTTATAGCCTGTTTGAATATTGGAATTTTAATACCTTTATATTCATGCAGTGCAAGCCTGTGTTATTTGTAAGATAGAAGGTGCCTATCGTTTTCTACCATAGGGAAATTGATAGGGGAAATACATAATTGGGGAGTTGCTACATCAAAACTATATGCGCGTTGTAAAAAAAATTGAAAATGTATATCAATTGTATTCGACAATTACAGCTAATCGTTTTATTAATTCATATTGTTTACGCTTGATTTGGATACAAAATGTATATGCTTTATGGATTAGCATTCTTTTCACCACCATTTTGGTATCCGTCTACTTGGAATCAAATATATCTTCGATAGATAGCAAAGTATTGTGCATTTTCGGACACCTCCATCCTTTCTCTCTTCATTTTATACTTTTCAACAGAACCATTTATTATACCCTATTTTCAAATACATACATATTTTTCTCTTTCCAATTATTTCATTGCATATAATCCGTATAACTTATTTATCTTACTCTATTATAAGGAGGTGCTTGCATGCATATTAAAACAAACCTGCAATCAGATTCAAGATTGAACGGAATAAAACACGATATTTCCAAAGAATGGGGAGTACAACTGGGGCCAAACGTAACTGCTCGTGCAAATGGATCAGTTGGTGGGGAAATCACAAAACGTTTAGTTACAATCAGTCTTCAACGATTATCAGAGACTACGCAATCATCTAATTGGAAAATACAACAATAATACATGAATTTTGAATTCCACGCACTTCACACTCTAATAAGATATTTGAAGTGGGGGATTTCTACAAACATCGACGCATCATCAGTCATCTTAGCAGGCTCAGTCCATAGTTCCAATGGTGAGAACTGAAACGTCCTGTATGTTGAAAGTTTTAAAATTCAACAATGTCTCTGAAACAAACTGCATACCTTCAGTTATCAAGACGTACTCTATGCAAATGGAGGAGGGAATTTTCCTTCAAAAATAGAGAAGAAATTTGTTGAACATATAAAACGTATGAATATAGATACCATTGTATACAGCTATGGTGGCAAAAAATGCAGAAGAACATCGCTGTGGCTTCTATATAAAAATAGTATGAGGGAGAATAAAAATGAAAGTATTATTTGTATGTTCTGGTGGAATGTCAAGTGCGATTATTGTAAGTGCTTTAAAAAAAGAGGGAGAGAAACAAGGAATAGATTTAGAGGTATTAGCAGTTGGTACGCAAGAATTTGATTCAGAGGTTCGAAACAATTGGGATGTTGCAATGGTTGCTCCACAAGTGAAGCATCGTTTTGATGGTTTTAAAGCTTCTGCAGATGAAGCTGGCGTACCATGTAAAATGATTCCAGCTCAAGCGTACAGTCCTCTTGGTGGCCCTGTGCTATTAAAACTCATAAACGAACTTGTAAAGTAACAATGTACTAAATCGTCTTAACCACTAAACAAGGGGGAATACAGGTGCATAAGTTTGTCGCTTTTTTAGAAAATCATTTATCCACACCCATGGCTAAAGTGTCTGAGCAAAAACATCTACGCGCAATCCGTGATGGTGTAGTTGCTGCTTTGCCATTCATCATCTTTGGGAGCGTATTTCTTATTATTGCGTTCCCACCCGTATCAGTAGATTCCGCAATAGGACAATGGGCATCCAAACATACCACAGAGATTTTAATACCTTATCGATTAACGATGTTTATTATGACCCTATATATTACTTTTGGAATAGGTTATAGTCTGTGTCAAAGTTATAAGTTAGAGCCACTATCGGGAGGGTTATTATCGGTAGCTGCCTTTTTATTCACAATAGGTGTAAAAGTAGTGAAGGATATAGGGTTTGTACTACCGATGATCAATCTTGGTGGACATGGGCTCTTTGTAGCAATGATTGTTTCCATATTTTCGGTTGAGATGCTCCGTTTATGTAAAGCAAAAAATCTCACAATAAAAATGCCAGATTCTGTTCCCACGTCCGTATCTCGTTCATTCGAAGCGTTAATACCAGTTACAGTCATATTATCTATTATGACAATACTTACAGTAGTGTTAGGGATTGATTTACATTCACTTGTTGATCAATCTGTTGCCCCACTTATAAAAGCAGGGGATACATTACCTGGGGTATTAATTCCTGTCTTTTTAATAACATTCTTTTGGTCATTCGGTATTCATGGTGTATCAGTTGTAGGTGCTGTTGCGCGTCCAGTTTGGGAAGTTTACTTAGCTAATAATTCAGCGGCAGTTGCAGCTGGAAAAACAATTCCTCACGTAGCTCCTGAAACATTTTTCCAATGGTTTATCTGGATTGGTGGATCTGGTGCAACATTAGGATTATTAATTGCTATGTTACTAACAGCAAAATCTACTTATGCTAAGACGATGATGAGAACAACAATTGTTCCCAGTATATTTAATATTAATGAACCTGTTATTTTTGGAATGCCCATTGTGCTAAATCCAATTTTAATTATTCCCTTTATCGTGACACCATTAATTAGTGCAACCATTTCCTACTTTGCAACAACAAGTGGATTAGTGAATCCAACGTATGTAATGGTTCCCTGGACATTACCGGCCCCAATAGGTGCGTATCTTGCGACAGGCGGTGACTGGAGAGCAATTCTTCTTGTATTAATCAATATTACGATTTCAGTTCTCGTTTATCTACCCTTCTTTAAAATGTATGACCACAAACTTGTAGCACAGGAAAGTAAAACTGAGGATACAAACATAGTTTTGTGAACTACTCACCACTTAGCAAAGCTTGAAGTGGGAGCTTCTCAGTTCCGAGACGAAAGTAACCTTTCGTCTCCCTGAGCGTTACTTCGGGGTGTTCCCCCCTAGATGTCCAACGCATGGACGCTCTTTTGGTACGGTTGATATGTTACGCAGGAACCGAATGGCTTGGTTTTCGCACGCTATTTTCTTCCTACAACCTTCAATATCAAGTTATCAAAGAACTTCATATAGCTAGTTGATTAAAATTTTTTGGCTAGGCCAAACCGAAATTCGTCTCCCACCTATCGTTGGGCTACGCCCTTCACACGCTTAAGGAAGGAGCATTCTTTTGGGGAATACGTTAAAAAATAAAATGAGGTGTGAATCAAATGAAACAGCGAAATGGAATAAAAATTGCCACAATTGGTGGTGGATCTAGTTACACACCCGAATTAATTGAAGGTTTTATTAAACGTTACGATGAGTTACCAGTTAGGGAACTTTGGTTAGTGGATATTGAAGCAGGAAGGGAAAAGCTTGAAATCGTAGGAAACTTAGCGCAAAGAATGGTCGAAAAAGCAGGCGTTCCTATGGAAATTCATTTGACACTAGATCGTTGTCAGGCTTTACAGGGGGCTGATTTTGTTACAACACAAATGAGAGTGGGTTTACTAGATGCTCGCATTAAAGACGAGCGAATCCCTTTGCAATTAGGCTTAATTGGTCAAGAAACAAATGGGGCTGGAGGTTTATTTAAAGGATTACGAACAATTCCCATCCTTCTAGAAATCGCGGAAGAAATGCAAGAGTTGTGTCCAAATGCATGGTTAATTAATTTTACAAATCCGGCTGGAATGATAACAGAGGCCCTTCTTCGTTACAGTAAGCATGAGAAAGTCATTGGTGTCTGTAATGTCCCATTTACTATGCACATGTCTATTTCAAAAATGTTAGGAGTTGAAATGGAGAGAGTACACATTAATTTTGCTGGATTAAACCATATGGTTTTCGGAACACATGTATATGTTGATGGTCAAGAAGTAACTGAATCGGTACTTGAAATGTTAGGAAATCCAGAGATACAAATGACAATGACGAACATTGCGCCACTTCCTTGGAATCCAAGGTTTTTGAAAGCGTTAGGTGTCATTCCTTGTCCATATCATCGTTATTACTACAAAACTAAAGAAATTTTGGATAAAGAATTAGAAGCATTTAATTTAGGAAACACACGTGCTGAAATTGTTAGGAAACTAGAGGAAGATCTATTTAATTTGTATAAAGACGAAAAACTAGATATTAAACCCTCACAATTAGAAAAGCGTGGAGGTGCGTATTATAGTGATGCAGCTTGTAATGTCATTTCTTCTATTTATAATGACAAACGAGACATTCAAGTATTAAATCTTCAAAACAAAAGCGCTATTCATGAGATTGATTATGATTCAGCCGTAGAAATAAGTTGTATTGTGACAAAAAATGGACCTGTTCCTATAGCGATAGGAAAATTGCCCGTTCAAATTCAAGGATTAATACAGCAAATCAAATCGTTTGAAAGAATAGGTGCCGAGGCAGCTGTAACAGGTTCCTATGATAAGGCTTTATTAGCTTTATCAATTCATCCACTTATTCCAAGTGACGATTTAGCTGAAGCCGTATTACAGAAATTATTAGAAGCCCATAAAGAATATTTGCCTTATTTTTTTAGATAATGCAAAGAAGAATGAATTAGTCCAATTGACACTAAATATTCTTTGAAACATGGATTCTGTTAGAAAGTGTCTTATTCATACTTTATTATGATACGGAGTGTTAGAATATGTCAGCAGAAGTCAATAATAATGAAATAGAAATTTTCAGGATTATTTCTCATGGTGGAAATGCAAGAGGAATAGCTTATGAAGCATTAACAGCTGCAGAAGAATTCGACTTTGAAAGAGCGATGGACCTTATTAAGCAAGCTGCAGAAGAACTGAGCTTAGCTCATAAAACACAAACAAAGTTAATTCAAGCTGAATTGAATGGAGTTCTTTGTGAAAAAACATTGCTAATGATTCATGCTCAGGATCACCTAATGACAGCGATAAGTGAACAAAAACTAATTGAACATATGATTCGTATCATAAAAAAACTAGCGTAGCAACATTAAGTTCAAATGAAAAAACATCTTACGTTTTAGAGAAGAAATCAATTATGTTTTGAAAATATTAGAGATGTGTAGAAACAAAATCAAAAACGGAAATTTTTTTCAATTTGTTTAAAAATTAAATGTAGTTGCTATTCTTTGTAGGATTCTAATATAGGAAACAGAAGAATGGAAAACATGGAGTTTGGGGGCTAGCCCCCAAACTCCATGCCGACACTTTCACTCAAAATTAAATATATCTGGTACGCTTAATTGATATTTTTTTTGATAGACTTTTCGTAAATTTCTATTTACATCTTTAAGTGTATGTTTTGTGCGTGTAATTGTAATATTACTAGATAAATAAGAATAGTTTTCTTGACATTGCAAATCTTCATGTGCAATACCATTCCAATGAAAAGATTTTTTTCGTTTTACTAATCGTAATCTTCGTATACTTGAAGTGACGTTTCCTTGTTTATCAAATGTTGTATCATAGTTCATAGAAACAGCATCTATTTGGGGATCTAATGTTTTTTTATTTTTGCAATTGACTCGCTTGATCAGGTTTTAATATGTCGTTTGCATCTAACCACATAATATATTCTTTTGTGGCATAATTAAAAGATTCATTTCTTACTGCTGAGAAATTATCTACCCATTGAAAATCATATATATGTTTTGTGAATTTTTGAGCGATTTTTTTAGTGTTATCTGTAGAACTTGTATCTACAATAATAATTTCATCTGGAATTCCTTGTATAGATTGTAAACATTGTTCAAGAGTTGTTTCTTCGTTTTTTACAATCATACACAAACTAATAGTGATCATAGATTTTCTCCTTTCTCCTTTCTTCTTTTTACTGTATTTATATGTTATAAAAAGTATTTCAATACTTTTGTTCAAGATAGTGTAGAATATTATATTTATTGGAAAATTGAACACTTCTCTCTTCTAAACGAAGTGAAAGTGGGGGTACATTTAAAATACTGTATTTTTGACAGGTAGCAAAAGTAAATTTAAGAATATATGACTAGTTTGTTTACAGTTATAATGGAGGGCAAAGTATTAAAATAAATATATGAGGAGATGGTTAACATGAAAATGTATCACAAAATAGCTGCAATTTTACCAATTGCAGTATTAAGTACTTCTATTTTATTTACTCCTGCGAATTCATTCGCTGCAGAAAAACCAATAACATCACAAAAAGTATCCCCACATATACAAGTGGCTTCAAAGTATATAACGTATGGTGGGGATACAATAAATATAGCGCCACATACGATGGTAACGGTACAGTATATAACAAATAAAGGTTTGGTTGTTGCTACATCCCAATTTGTCAACCCATTTAATCAAGTTCAAATTGGACACACTAGGCAAGTTACACAATTATTTTTAGATGGGACAACATCTGTAACAAAAAAAATCCAAACACAAAGAATTTAACGAATTTATCGGTAAAATTCCCTTTTTTCAAGTTTGTAAAGTGGTAGGTGGAAGATGAATTGATTTCGGACAAGGGATGGCAGAAAGTCATCGTACTTGTTCTACATATCTAAAGTATTCCCCCACTATCTATCAAATGTATGTCGTATACGACATACATTTGATAGATAGTGGGGGAACGCTCAACAAACTAAATACTTTTTCAATTTAGTAATACGGGAGACGAGACAGTAGGAAACCCTGGAATGCACATTTTCCAATTTAAAGCCATCGAACCTGGTGTCACTAAGCTTCAATTGAAAAAATAGCGCTCATGGGAAGGGGATTCTTCTAGTATCGATACATTCTATTTATGGATACATAGAGATACCTGAGTAATCATTTTAACCAAAAAGGGTTTGATGGAGGGCTATTTTTCTAAATTCTATCAATTTTATGTCCTAGCCCTAGAAGTGCCGTTTCTGTTTGTAGATTGTCCGTGCCCCTGTATGTTCGAATAAGAAAGAGATACAACTCGTGATGGACCTTGTAGGATTTGAACCTACGACCGGACGGTTATGAGCCGTCTGCTCTTACCAACTGAGCTAAAGGTCCTAGAAAATCATGCTGATAAGAAGCATATAGGGATTCCATTCTGTTGTATCCTCTCGTCTCCTTTTGTGAAACAGAAAAACACTTGTATGAATGCTTTTTTCTGATGGGATAAACATGTTACTAGTATCTCTTGCTATACGGAAACATATACATAAAATCCCCCTCCATATGTAGAATGAAAATTGAAGGGTAGAACACTTGCCTATTTACGAGGAATCCATGTTACAGCTGTCCAGCTACCCACTTCTGTTTCGGCTATTGTCGGAGGCCTTGCGGCATTAACGGCAGCAGGCATCGGTTTAGGAACAGCGACGGGGGACCGACTGTGCCGGTGGGGGAATGTGAAACATATGTCATTGTCTGAGCGAGTCTATTCTTGTATATGCGGTGTACATCTCGATAGAGATGATAATGCAGCTATCTATATCAAAAAGGAAGTAATACGCCTATTGGCGTTAGCATAGATAGCAATACAATACTTTTTAGAACAAGGGCGTTAGCTTGGTTGTTTTAGGACGAATTCGTTAGCTATCAAAAGTAATGACTAACCGAGAATCCCACACTTTAAACAGTCCGTTAGTCCGTTAAGTGGTGGGTAGTTCACTGCTAGAAAAAAGTATTATTTTTTGAATTATTCTTGCTTATGGTTTGCTTGAATATGAGATTTTATGTATTAACATAATAGTTGGGATAAATTTCTTCTGTTTTATATGAATTATTTTTAGTATTATAAAAGTAAGCTGTTATGTAACTTGTTTTGTAAGATATTTTGTATAAAACAAGTTGATTGAAGGGATCTTTTATAAGATCTCTTTTTTTATCTTTTTTGAAAGAAGAGGTCATCTGATTTATATTATGGGTGGAGATAAATTACTTTTCATTAATATATTGAATTTTCTGATAAATTTGATTAAAAAGTAAATTTAAACATTATGTAAATAAAAGAAATGAGAAAATATGTAACGTGTCACTTAGAAACAGAATAATGGACGAGCTTGTTTCAACCTAAAGAATTTTGTGTGCTGTTTGTGACAAGTAATTTTTCGTTTTTTGATTGTTACTTTTGGATAAGCTCCTCTTAGATGTACAATGGTTGAAAAATTTATGTATACGGTTGATATGTTATCTAGGGATCGAATACATAAATTTTTCACACTAGTATCTTTCTGGAACCTTCTATATCAAGTAATCAAAACCCTTTATATAGCTAGTTATATTAAACTGAATTGTATGTCACGTTTACCGCTGGATTATCATATTTAATAGCTTTAAAGAAAAAGAAGTTTTTCGATAAATTTGTTAAAAAAACGGATTGATGTTTTTTGATTTTCTTACATCTTAAATTTTGTGATAAATTATGACAAACGAGAAAAGACTAAGTTTGTAAATTTTTAATGTTTTTTATAGATGTTTTGTTGTGTATTTTTTACTTTACTGATTAATAACAACTATGTGTTTTTAATTGTAAAATTAATGATTTATTTTATAATCTTTGTTGGTTGGCTATTATTGTTTTTGTTATTAAGTTATTGAATTGTATTTTCTTTTTTATGGCAAAAAATATGCCGAAAGTTCTGCGGAAATTATGTATATTTTGTAAGGTGTATCTTGAACTACTCATCATCTAACATCTTTACGGACAGTTTAAAGTGGGCGATTCCAGTGAATACTGATGTAGCAGCTGTTTAACTTAGTAGGTTCTGTTCATATTTCCTACAATGAAAACATAAGTATCTTGTACGTTAACTTACCACACTACCTATTTTAGCTTGGTTTTTGCAGCTTAAGTTAGTATGGGGCGATAGAATGCTGAAGATTTTACGGTTGTAACTTTTTTCTGCAACTAACCTCATATTTTTAGCTTTTGAAGAGTAATCTGTACAAGTAAATGATAGTAAACATGTTGGCCTATGCTAATTATCATTTATTTCTCAGCTTTATCATTTTTGATGAAGGGGTTTCTGTCGGAACACGATAAACATTACATTTTTATTGATATTCTGAATTTGACTTTAATTTTATTTTTATTTTTTGAAGTAGTGAAAATGAGAAATAGTTTAAAAAACAATTTCTTACTTTTTGGATTATCTATTTTTATTTTATACATTTTAGCTTTGGTGTCAACAACCAATTTCAAGATATGTTTTATATGTTTTTATATTTTTATGTTTTATATGTTTTATATGATTAAGGGGTGAGGAAACGGTTGATATGACAGGCTTTTTTAACACTAAAGATAACAAAAATGGTTCTAAAGATAACAAAAATGGTTTCAAAGATAACAAAAATGGTTCCTTAAAGATAACAAAAATGGTTTCAAAGGTAACAAAAATGGTTCTAAAGATAACAAAAATGGTTTCAAAGGTAACAAAAATGGTTCTAAAGATAACAAAAATGGTTTCAAACATAATGAAATTGTCCCTAAAAAAGACAAAAAAAACAGTGATAGTTTACAAGAATAAGTTAAAAATTTGTTTTATATGTTTTATAATTTTGTATAAATAAATGTATTTTTGGTATTAGAGTCAAATTTATAGTTAAAAGGATGTGTTTAAGGAAAGGAGATCTAAATATGTTACAGAAGCAAAGATTGCAAATAAAAGAATATAATATTGTGTCAAAATCCAATATGTTAATTGAAGCTAGTTCCCGTTTGAATTTAATTGAACAGAAAATATTATTGTGTTTAGCGAGTAACATTGAACCTACAGATCGAGACTTCAAAATATACACTTTTCCTATAAAACAATTTCATGAATTATTAGGTTTAAATGGTGCAACTAAGTATACAGAATTAAGTGGCATCACCAAAGATTTATTATCTAAAGTTATTGAAATTCGTACGAAAGAGGGATTAATGCAGCTTTCATGGGTTTCTTCGGTAATTTATAATAAAAATAAAGGGACCATTGACATTCGGTTTGATCCATTGCTAAAGCCATTTTTATTAGAATTAAGCAGTCATTTTACTAGTTATCGCTTAGGAAATGTTATGAAACTGAAAAGTACTTATTCTATACGTATTTATGAATTATTGAAACAATATGAGGATTTAAAAGAACGAATTATTTACCTGGAAGATTTAAGGTATTATTTAGATGCATTGAATGTATATCCCAAGTATGCGAATTTTAAGCAAAGGGTTTTAAAAGTATCTCAGCAAGAGCTAAAGCAAAAAACAGACATATTTTTTGAGTTTGAAGAAATTAAGTTTGGAAGAAAAGTAGAGAAAATTAAATTTATAATTAAAAGCCAAAAAAATAGACATGGATCCTTGGAAATGTTAGAAAATACTCAACATTCGCATGATTTTGATCAAAAAATTAAATGTTTTGAAGAAAAATACAATCAAAAAGTATATCCTGTGGTTTTGAACAAGTGGAGAAAATATCCTAAAGAAATTTTAGAGATTATTGAAAGTATACGTTTTCGTATGGATATAAAAATGCCGATTGCTTATGTAGAAAGAGGTCTAGTTAATTTATTAGATAAAAAAGGAAAAGAAAATTCGGAAAATTTAGAAATGAGCATCGTAAGTGAAAAAGCGTGTAATGTTGAATCTATATTATTAAAAGTTATAGAGAAATATTCTGATGCAACTGGCACAGTAGCAACTTTTTTAGTTAAAGAGACGTTTATTGATATGGCAATGGAATTCATGCCATTAAAACAGGTTGAGGAGGTCTGGGGGAGTAACGAAGAAGTAGTGATGCAGAAAATTTATCAATGCATAAGAAAAAATCGAAAAAGAAAGTATTAAATTTTAGTAATTTTCAGTATAAAGGAGATTGTCTATGACAGAATTAAATCGTTATCGTGACAAGATTTTATTAGAAATAGATCAAAAAATGTATAAAATAGAATCACGCCTTTTAGAAAATTTTGATTCTCTAAATAACGAAGCATTTAGAGAAATTCAAATGGAATTAATAGAAATTGAAAACATATTAATATATATGTTAGAAAACAACATATATATAGAACTAACCAATCAGTTAATGGCATATATGAAAAATATTAAAATAATATTAAGAAAATAAATCATTGAGAGATTATATGTTTATTTTAGAAAAGGTGCTTTAAATGGTTTTTGAAATATTTTATTTCGATTTGTAAGTATTAAGTGTTTTTCGAAAAAGGCGAATGCTGTGAATTAATAAATCCAACTCTTCTTTAGTAAGCTGTTGACCGTCTAAAAACAGTGAACGAGGCGTTTCCTCTAAATGTAAGGGATGAACTTTATCATCCAAAACTAACAAATCACTAATATGAACATTGTAAACCAATGCTATTTTATCTAATAACTCTAATGATGGTTTATAAATCCCACGCTCAATCTTAGATAAGTTACTGTAATCGTAATCTATTTTTTCAGCTAAACTCTGTAAAGTATCACCGAATCGATTTCGAACTTCTTTAATTCGAGTACGCAATAAAAAAACCTCCTAAAAACTATTATAATAAGATATGAATATAATAAATTATTATTTAGAATGCATGTACCTCATGCTATTAACAAAGAAAATTTTGGTTTCCTTTTGAGGGATATATGGATACATTGAAAATGATATGTCTACAATGCGTCAGATTGCTCATCTATACAAAAATACAGTTTTACAGACTAGATTCCTGTAATTTAAGTAGAAAAAATTAACGTCATTATGTATCTTTTTCTGACAGAAGACGCCCTCCTCAATTTTTGTGAAGTTGTAATTACAAAAATTGAGGAGGGAGAGGCATGTCTTTTTAACATTATTGGCTCTATACTTGTTGAATTTGCAAAAACAAACTATGTAGTAATCATGGGAGCCAATTATACGGCACTGCAGTTTGTAACAGAGTAACTAAGGACGAGTCTGCTTAAGTTAACAAATGATTACATTAGATTTGCAGAAATTTCTCGCTGCAAATCTAATGTAAAATCGTTAAGTGAAAGTAATTCAATTTCAGTTTTTATTATTTTTTTGATGTCCAATTAGTGTATGTATTGTAAATTCCTAAAATCTGTAATGGATTGAATATATTTGGTATTTTGCAAGAAACTAAATTGTAATAGTTTGACCGTGCTTTTGGTATAGATTAATGATATGAAATTTCGCGATACGAGAAATTTCATATCGGACGTGAGTACGTCCACCTGCATAGGAGAAACGTGTTGATCTTTCATCCAAAAACTATGTTTTATGTATCTTAGAACGGCAGGAACATACGAGTTTGTAATCCCTCTAAGTGTTCCTTGCAAAAGAAAGTTTGAGAGCTAAATGGATGCTACCAGTAACATGGTAAATGTTTGTATGGTTGAGAACGCTAACACAATACATAGGAATACGAAGCAACCTGTACAATATGATTATCGTACGGTACCTCATAAACTTATAGAATCTATTGTGAAAGTATTCAATCATATATAGACCGATTGTAGCAAACCCTTTCTTTTATGCCAATATAAATATTTTTAGATTTTAATAGCAATAAAAACGTTAATTCTTATTATTATAATTTAAAAGAATGTTATCGGTGTTAGTATTAGTATAAAAGTATAGAACATGAATGTAAATAAGATGAATACTATATTTGTATAAATGGTTGTTGAGAAAAAAACCGTAGATTATATTCAGATTTGGTTTAAAACACAAAAATACAACATGTAAATTTATCCTTTTTATGAATATTTCTAGAAATCGGTAGGTTTAATAAACCAATTTTTTTGAGAAAAGAGTATTTTATTTTGACAGAGAAATAAAAATGTGACAGTAGAGAGAGAAAATTTCAGGTGTAAGATGTGATTTTTAAGGGTTATAATGATAATTTGAATCCACAAAAATATACGCCGGAATTTCTTGCTCAAAATAGGTGTAGTATAATTAATACACATATAGATGGTTCGGTTTTGAACTACCCCACTTTCAGTTAGGGGATTCCTAAGTAAAGAGTTCTATCGAACTCTAGTTGATTAGGCTAACCTCGCAGCCCCTGTGGTTAGAAGCCTTATCGCTTCATTCTTTAGATTGATACCTTGCGTTCCTATCCCTATCACGGTGTGTCAGGCAAGAAGGACAGTTCCATTTACGTAAGTTGAGATGTGTAACGTCTTCATTGTGATACCCACAACAAGAACATAATTGGCTGGAAGCAAATGTTTTCGATACGACAATGACTTGTTTGCCATACCATTTTGCTTTGTATTCTAACATGGAGCGAAATTGCGACCAAGATACCTCACTAATTGCTTTTGCTACTGTATGATTCTGTAACATATTTAATACTTGCAAATCCTCTATATCGATTACACCGTAGTTTTTGATGATTGCAGTGGAGATTTTGTCCAAGTAATCTTCCCTAGCATTCTTCATGTATTCATGAATCCTGACTACTTTTACCCGCTGTTTATTCCAGCGAGTAGAGCTTTTCATTCTTCTAGAAAGAACCCGCTGCGCTTTTGGCAAATCAAACAAGATCTAGTTTCGGCAACTTTATTTTGTTCCCTACAACAGCAATGTTTTCATTCGTTTGTTTTGTCGTGTCGTGTAAGATTGTACGTTGTTCTTCTTCGATTTAAAGCGTGGGGCTCTATTTTGTTTTCTGAAAAAGTGTGTATACGCATCCGCAAGGTTGCGAACAGACGACTGAATCGCAATACGATCCACTTCTTTTAGCCAAACAAGCTTTTTCTTCAGGACAGGTAGTTAGGCAGAGCATGCACTATGTGTGTCAAACCTCTTTATCCCGTCGCTTTGTATGCATGATTCCATAGGGGCTAGGAAATGATTGCATACAAAGCGAAAACACCCTGTCGTTTTGTTGATGAGAATGGCTTGTACTTGATTGGGATAGAGATACGAAATGGAGGTGAATCATCATTTGATTCACCTCCATTTCGGTATAGGACCATTTATATACCGAACGTACAATCTACAGATAGCGAATTCTCGATTTATATATGTCGAATAAGGGGTGGCAGGGAACCATCCCTTATTCGAAGCCAATTCATCTTCCCCCTACTCACTGGGCTGTGCCCTTCACGCTTCTTGAGGAAGGAGTCTTCGTAGCTAAAATGATAAAAAATGATTGTTATTGAAAATAGCGATCTTAATTGTTAACGAATAAGTATATTTTTTCTTTATGGTTATCTAGACTCAATCCGTAGTACAAATATATTTATTAATTTATTTATAATTATAATAAGTTTCACTTTATTAAAATGATTATATGGGCGGTAAATTTTACGGTCGCCCAAGATTTAAATATTCATTGCAAGGACTTTAGGGTTTTTACGCTAGAAATATGATAATTATCGGACGAATGTATATGCAATATGTCCATTAAATTGTAAGGGGCAGCACGTTATCTGGAGGACTTTGATAAAGGCATTAAAATTTTGTATATAATTGTTATTATTGTGGTAACTTATTAAATAAAGTATCCAATTTCGCCAGGATTGGAATACAAGCAATGCGCATATTTTTACAACAATGATCCTATATTGCTAAACGCAATATAGGATTTACTAAATAAAGGTTAGCATTTTTTACGAATTCTTTTGCCTCAAATACGTGTAGGGCGAGAGCCCAGATTTAAGCGGGAGATCGACTTTGGTACATTCGTTAAAAATAGAAATGAAATTATGTGTTTTTTCACTGTAGCAATCTCTCACCTCAAATCGGCTGTTAGGGTTTTAAATGGCGGGTATTTCACACATACTGTGTCCTAGAAGCCGAACCAATATGGATTAAATTAATATATATAAAGAATGGAGAATTCTTGCATGATAAAAATAAGAAACTGGCTTGTTTTTATAGTGATATCGCTCATTTTTACCGGACTTATCAACGTTTTTATTTTTCAAACTTATCGAGTCGAAGGGCACTCAATGGATCCAACCCTTCATAATCATGAATTATTATTCGTTTCAAAATTTGTACATACTTTTTCCAAAGAGCCTAATTATGAAGATATTGTTATTATTGATAGTCAACTAGACAAAGATGAAAACCTTCAGAATCAAATTCTTGGAATTGGTTTAATTGCTACCTTTACAGAAAAATCTAATAAGGGCATATATGTAAAACGAGTAATAGGGAAACCTGGTGATATTATCGAAATTAAAGATGGCTCTGTATATCGAAATAATAAAAAATTGAGGGAATCTTATATTAAAGAGCCAATGGATTTTTTGATAGAGAAGAAATGGGTTGTTCCTCAAAATCATATTTTTGTTCTAGGAGATAATCGTAATAATAGTAAAGATAGCAGGGAGATTGGTTTTATTCCAATGGATCATGTTTTAGGAAAGGTTTTAGCGTAAATATTAACCTACTCGCGACTTAGTAAATCCTGAAGTGTGAGCTTCTTAGTTTCAGGGCTAAAGTAACTTTTCGTTTCCCTGAGCGTTGATTCGGGTATCCTCCCCCTAGATGTTGAGCGATTGGATGCTCTCTGTATATGGTTGCTATGTTTCGCAGGAATCGAATGGTGTTCGCACGCTATTTATTTTCTGCAACCTTCTCTGTTAAGTGGTCAAAGAACGCCATATAGTTAGTTTATTAAACATTTTTGACCATGCCAAACCGAAATGTATCTGTCACCTACCGCAGGCCATCTCCCTTCCTCAAGGAACGCGAAGTGAGTAGGTAGGAGTAGTTTAATAAGATGTTACAGTTATGAATGGTGAGGAGTCAGTGAGATGTACAACGTAGAGCTTAAGAAAAAGAGAATTCGTATTTTAGATTTGCAAGATCAGCATTGTCGAATATGTAAACATCAAATGCAGCCATTGAAAGAATGTATTCTGCATTGCGAGATTGGAAATGAATTAAAAAGGTTAGCCAAAGCTCTATTTCCGGAGAGTAGCGAACGAAAATCTACAGAAGAATGGAATGCTATCTGTAGACAGGCTATTAAATTATATGAACAGGGGCTTGGAACAACTCGTGTATCTAAAGAACTCGGTTGTGCAAGTAGTACTTTACGTGAGCAATTGAAAAAAAGGAAAATGTGGAGAGGACAAACGCAAGATGAAATACAAGAACAGAGTCGTAAAAAATGGGATGATTGGTGCGATAGAGCGAAACAACTAAGGGAGAAGGGGTGGAGTTATCCCAAAATAGAAAAACACCTTAAGATACCTGCATCAAATTTGCGTAAAGAAATGCGCAAACGAGAATTTGAGAGAAAATAGATAAGATAGGGATACAGAAAAATGGAATACAAATTAACCCCCACAATAGATTTTGAAAAATAAAAGAATGTAAAAGTATACGATTTTTAAATTTGTATATTTAAGTTCCCCTTAGAAAACTTGCAACGAAACTACGAATAATGAATATATAAGCGGCTTGTGCAACCCACTACAGCGGATATGAGTAACTTACTAGTATCATATTATAAAGTAGTGTATATACATAAAGGGATAACAGTGGGGGAGGTAATGAGACTTTATGTTAAATGAAGAGTTGTTAGAAGCATTTTTAAATTATAGAAGGAATACAGGGGAAAATCCTGATAGGTTAAGGATGAATCCCATTTATTTTAGAAACTTGCTAGAAGAAATGGATTATCCAGAGTGGATTATAAAAAAGAAGGAGGCAGAGAAGAAAAAAAATATATTCGGTGTCCCAGTGGAATTAACAGATGTAGTGGAGAAATTTGAAATGTGAAACAGTTATTAAATGATCTTCCACATGAAGAATGGAATGATACATTATCATCTGTTGAAGTGCCACCTTATTTTAAAGTTGAATTGTTTGAAAATAGTACATTTAGCGGCGCAACGAAAACGCTTATAAATA
>Ga0209463_1000779_pt1 | contig 21982 bp, 20 predicted proteins | sample AgamicMgSfrz_FD_187169 | JGI IMG/M metagenome (GOLD analysis project Ga0209463, IMG submission 187169) | Agave microbial communities from Guanajuato, Mexico - Mg.Sf.rz (SPAdes) (version 2) | ecosystem: Host-associated > Plants > Phyllosphere > Phylloplane/Leaf | place: Guanajuato, Mexico... | reverse complement strand
AAGGAAACCGATTGTGCCACAGCTTTTTCGTTCCGGAACCGACTGAATCGACTCGCGGCGCTGTGCGGCGCCACAGGTCTTTGGTTTCAAAGGTTTACCTGTATATATACGTAGTAGAAGTTAACAAAGGACGCACAGTTCTGTGGATAACTCCGGTTTACGCTGGAAGATCAAGGTGTTGGCGAAACCATAACTGGTTGCACAGGCTGTTCGCTCACAGACGTTTGAGTTGAGCAACTTTCGGGCCGCTTCACAGCTGTGCAGAGTTACCCAGTTTACGTCCACTGTGATTGCACACGAAGTGCGCGCGGATTCCGCGCGGTTATCCACAGCATCGCGTGGATAACCTTGTGCGGAAAAATCGGGAAACTGTGAGGGGCGCGCGCGAGGTCAGCCAGCCGAGCCGACGCGGCGGGCGCGCAGTGCGCGGATCAGGAAGCGGGCAGGATCGACGGCGTCGGCGAGTTCGCGCTCGAGCGGCCAGGGCTCGCCTTCGAGTTGCGATGCGATCAGTTCGGCGCCGAGCGCGGCCCACACGAGGCCGCGCGAACCGAAGCCGAAGGCGCCGTAGAGGCCCGGCATGCGCGGCAGATCGCGTGCCTGCGCACCGCCCAGCGCGCGTGCGTTCGCGGTGGCCTGCGTTTCGTCGGCGAGCGGGCCGATGAGCGGCAGGCGGTCGCCGACGACCCAGCGGAATGCGACGCGGCCGCGCAGCGTGGCGGGATCCGGCAGCGCGCCGATCAGGCCCGGCAGCAGGTGCCGCACGCGATCGAGGTTTTCGGCGTGGCCGGCCGCGCGCATCGCGGGATCGGTGTCGTCCGGTTCGAAGGTGGCGCCGATCAGCAGCGTGCCGTCGTCGAGCGGGACCGCATAACCGTCGCCGATCGCCGGGCATGGCAGCGGCGCCGTCGTGCCCGGCGGCAACAGCGTGAGCTGGCCGCGTACCGGTTGCAGCGCGACATGCCGCAGCCCGGCAAGACGCGCTGCGTCGCCCGCGTTCGCGAGCACGACGACGGGCGCATCGGCCAGCGTGGCGCCCGTATCGTCGAGTGCATGCCAGGTATCGCCTCGCCGTTCGAGCCGTGCGACGCAGGTGGACGCCAGCAGCCGCACGCGCTCGCCGGCCGCCGCATATTGCGCGGCGCACAGCCCGGCCGGCCACACGGCGCCGCCGTGCGGAAACAGCAGGCCGCCCTGCGCGACCGGCAGATTCAGGTGCGCCCGCGCGGCATCGGCATCGAGCAACGTTGCATAGTCGGACGGCGCCCCGAACGCGTCGAACGCGTCGCGCATCCGCGCGAAATCGTCGGCCGATTCGGCGAGATGGAGCATCCCGTGCGTACTGCGTGCGAATGCATGCCCCGCGCGTTCGAGGGCACGCCAGCGGGCGAGCGCGTGCAGGAAGCCGCCGCGCGTGAGCCGGCTCGCGACGTTGTCGTCGCGCGTCATCAATGGATGGAACACACCGGCCGGATTGCCCGACGCTTCGCTCGCGATCCGTTCGTGCCGTTCGATCAGCGTGACGTCCCAGCCCCGCGCGACCAGACGTTCGACGACCGCGCAGCCGGCGAGACCCGCGCCGATCACGATCGCGCGGCGCGCGGCAACGGGCAGCGCACGCGGCGGCTCGTGCCGGCGCGCGCGCCAGCGCGGCGCATAGTCGCCGACGAGGCGATCGTCGACTTCGCGGAACGTGAAACCTGTTTCGCCGAGCGCGTGTTTCACGTCGTCGGACTTTGCATGTGTCGCAAACGTCGCGTGTTCGCCGGCGAGTTTCGCGAGTGCGCGAATCCCGTCGCTCGATGCCGCGGCGCCTTCGAGAAAAAACGCATCGGCACGCGCGACGAGCTTCTTCAACAAGTCGATCGTATCGCCGAACGTGAGCGTGAGCACCACGCGCCCTGCGTCGAATTCGAGCCGATGCAGGCCCGGTACCCGCATCGGCCAGGCATCGATCAACGCGTCGACATCTGCGGATATGGTTGTGTCCGCAACCATGTGCGAAACCGCGCGGCGCAGGTCGTCGCGCGAGAACGGATGCGGTTCGACCGCGACGACGTGCAGCCGTTCGCAGCGCGCCGGATCGTCGCGCCACGCGGCCCAGGCCGCGAGGAAGCCGGCGCCCGCGCCGAACGCGGTCGCGACGATCGTGAACGTTCGGCGGCGCTGCCAGCGCGCGGGCAGCCCGTTGCCCGCGACGAACGTGCGATGCGCGCGAGCGAGCGTGCCGGATGCACCGCGATGAAGCTCGCCGAACTCGGGCGAGACGAGCGTGCCGTCGTCGCGAAGCGCGAGCGTGGCGGAAACAAGTCGGTCGGGCATGCGAAACAAAAAACGTGGCAGCCAAGCCTGGCAAGGGATTGCGGGAGACCGTCCAACCGGCCGTTGGAAAGGGGCAACGGCGCGACGATCGGGCGGACCACGCCGCGGACCCTGTCCGGTTGGCGCAGGTCAAAAAACGGGCAGTCGACGATTCATTCGGCGAAATACCGATGAAAATCTTTGAAACCCTTGTCGTTATTGGGTTTGCGCTGCGCTATCATAGCAACGCCGTACCGCGGGGTGGCCGCCGGCAAGCCGGAGGGCGCGTCGCGCGGGCCAGGATTCGGCGCTGTGTCGTCGGAGTCTGACTCTCGACGGCACGGTTCGCGCACGTATAATCGGCGCGTTCGCGCTGTTCGTGTCAACCTAACCTGATAAAGGAACCTTAATGAACAAACAGGAACTGATCGACGCCGTCGCCGCCCAAACGGGCGCCAGCAAGGCTCAAACCGGCGAAACGCTGGACACGCTGCTCGAAGTCATCAAGAAGGCCGTGTCGAAGGGTGATGCGGTTCAGCTGATCGGCTTCGGCAGCTTCGGTTCGGGCAAGCGCGCAGCACGTACGGGCCGCAACCCGAAGACGGGCGAAACCATCAAGATCCCGGCAGCCAAGACGGTCAAGTTCACGGCTGGCAAGGCGTTCAAGGACGCCGTCAACAAGCGTTAAACCCGCGCCTGTTCCATGAAAAACCCGCCTCTCGGCGGGTTTTTTGTTGGGCGCGCGCGGCATTTTCGCCACAGTTCGCGCCGCTCTTGCAAAAGTTAACGGTTATTTTACAAGCCGTTACCACGCGATCATGCGTGCACGATCTGCGTGTCGCCGTGATCGTCGTCGTCGTGCGAATCGACGTCCCACGCCGGGAACGGATCGTCGAACGCCGCCCATCCCGCCGCGCCGAGTGCGAACTCCGCATCGGTCAGCAGGCATGCATCGAGTTTCGCGCGCCATGCATCGGCGTCGAGCGCGATGCCGATCAGCACGAGTTCCTGGCGACGATCGCCGACCGTGCGATCGTCGAGATCGCCCAGCCATTCGGTGCGGATTTCAGCGAGCAGCTCGTCGTCGTCCGGCCATTCCGCGCGATCCTGCGCCGCCCACCACAAACCTGCCGGGCCATGCCGGCATACGCCGCCCGCCTGCGACAGCGAACCCGCGATGTCGTTGCGCGTCGCGAGCCAGAAGAAACCCTTGCTGCGCAGTACGCCCGGCCACTCCTGATGCAGCAGCGCCCAGAGTCGTGCCGGGTGAAACGGCAGGCGCGCACGGTAAACAAAATTGCCGATGCCGAATTCGTCGGCTTCGCCGTGTACGTGCGCATGATGGTCGTCATGGCAGTCCGGGTCGTCGCAATGCGTGTGATCGTGATCGAGCGATGCGAGCCAGCCAGGCGCGTTCGCGGCTTCGTCGAAATCGAAGCGGCCGGTGTTCAGCACTTCGTCGAGCGGCACGTTGCCGAACGTCGAGACGACCTGGTGCGCGCGCGGATTGAGGCGCGCGAGGATGTGCTGCAGGCGCGCGAGATCGTCCGCGCCGACGAGGTCGGCCTTGTTGATCACCAGCACGTCGCAGAATTCGATCTGCTCGATCAGCAGCTCGACGAGCGTGCGGTCGTCGTCTTCCGACGCGGCGATACCGCGTGTCGCGAGCGCGTCGTCGGAGCCGTAGTCGCGCAGGAAGTTGTACGCGTCGACCACGGTGACGAGCGTGTCGAGCCGCGCGATGGCCGACAACGACGTGCCGTCGTCGTCGACGAACGTGAAGGTCTCGGCGATCGGCATCGGCTCCGCGATACCGGTCGATTCGATCATGATCGCGTCGAAGCGGCCTTCGGACGCAAGGTTGCGGATCTCGACGAGCAGATCGTCGCGCAGCGTGCAGCAGATGCAGCCGTTCGACATTTCGACGAGGCGCTCCTCGACATGCGACAGCGCCTGCGCATCGCGCACGAGCGACGCGTCGATGTTGACCGCCGCGAGATCGTTGACGATCACCGCGACTTTCAGGCCCGCGCGGTTCGCGAGGACGTGGTTGAGCAGCGTGGTCTTGCCGGCGCCGAGGAAGCCGGACAGCACGGTGACGGGCAACGGCTGTTTCATTGCCGGATTCATGATGATATGCACCAACGGAAAAGAGGAGAAAGCGGCCGCGGCGCCCTGCCGGGGCGCGATCGGCCCGCGCACGGGCGAAACGGCGGCGTCAGCCCGCATTGTGCATCAAACGCGCGCGGCCGGCCCGGCGTCAGCCGGCGACGCGGCGCGGAATCACTGAGCGGCTTGAGGCGCTTGAGCGGCTTGGGTGGTCTGCGCGGGCGGCAGCAGCTTCCATTGCGTCAGGATGCCGGCGATCTGCCGCGCGTACTTGTCGCGCAGCGACGGCGTTTCCGAATGATAGGCGCCGACCGCCTGCCACGTGTTGCCGTAGCGGTTCATCTTCTGCTTGAGATGCCACGCGGCGATGTACACGTTCTTGCACGGCTCCATCAGCGTGTCGCGGCCGATCCCGTAGCGCGACAGCGTCGGCAGGTGGATCGAATTGATCTGCATCAGGCCGTAGTCGACCGAGCCGTTCGTGTTCTTGTTCAGCGCACCGGGCCGGTTGCGCGATTCCTGCCACGCGATCGCGCGCAGGATCAGCGGATTGACCTGCTGATATTTGGCCGCTTCGTCGAAACAGTCCGCGCGTGCGTTGCCGCTGGCGAACCACGCGCCGGCGGCGATCAACGCGATCGAAGCGAACCGTCTGTTCATCGTGCGGAAACGAAAGGAAATTGCGCGAAGCTCGGGAAAACCCGTGCCTGTTATTAGTGCGACGAGAAACGCGCCGCCCGTATCATACCGGCAGACCGTCAGATTGCGACAGGCAGGAATACGGCAGCCCGGTTATACCGCATTTCCGTGTCGGTTCATCGCGAAAACAAGGGAGAGGGCCGGCATGCGGAGGGTTGCACCGATCCTTACATCTTGCATACGATTCGTCGGATACCTGTCGTATGTGAGACAGTCTTCGGATCAATGTGATATTTCGGACATGAAAAACTGCTAATGTCGCCTCTTTCGGACTTGGATCCCAGCACTACCGCCGGAAGTGGCCTGAGCCGGCATCGACCCATTCATCCATGACAAGAAATCGCTTCGTTATGCGGCGTATCGCCACGACCCTGCTCGTGGCAGGCATCATCGTCTCGCAGGCCGCCTACGCTCAGGTCACGCTCAACTTCGTGAATGCGGATATCGACCAGGTCGCGAAAGCGATCGGCGCCGCGACCGGCAAGACCATCATCGTCGACCCCCGCGTGAAGGGCCAGCTCAATCTCGTGGCCGAACGGCCGGTGCCGGAAGACCAGGCATTGAAGACGCTGCAGTCGGCGTTGCGCATGCAGGGCTTCGCGCTCGTGCAGGATCACGGCGTGCTGAAGGTCGTACCGGAAGCCGACGCGAAGCTGCAGGGCGTGCCGACCTACATCGGCAATGCGCCGCAGGCGCGCGGCGACCAGGTGATCACGCAGGTGTTCGAACTGCACAACGAATCGGCGAACAACCTGCTGCCGGTGCTGCGGCCGCTGATTTCGCCGAACAACACGGTGACGGCCTACCCGGCGAACAACACGATCGTCGTGACCGACTATGCGGACAACGTGCGCCGCATCGCGCAGATCATCTCGGGCGTCGACAGCGCCGCGGGCGCGCAGGTGCAGGTCGTGCCGCTGCGCAACGCGAACGCGATCGACCTCGCCGCGCAACTGCAGAAAATGCTCGACCCGGGCGCGATCGGCAACAGCGACGCGACGCTGAAGGTATCGGTCACGGCCGACCCGCGCACCAACGCGCTGCTGCTGCGTGCGTCGAACGCGTCGCGCCTCGCGGCCGCCAAGCGTCTCGTGCAGCAGCTCGACGCACCGAGCGCGGTGCCCGGCAACATGCACGTCGTGCCGCTGCGCAACGCCGATGCGGTGAAGCTCGCGAAGACGCTGCGCGGGATGCTCGGCAAGGGCGGCAACGACAGCGGCTCGTCGGCGTCGTCCAACGATGCGAACAGCTTCAACCAGAACGGCGGCTCGTCGGCGAGCGGCAACTTCTCGACCGGCACGTCGGGCACCCCGCCGCTGCCGTCGGGCGGCCTGGGCGGTTCGTCGTCGTCGTCCGGGTATGGCGGCGGCTCGTCCGGCGGTGGCCTCGGTACCGGCGGCCTGCTCGGCGGTGACAAGGACAAGAGCGGCGACGACAACCAGCCGGGCGGGATGATCCAGGCCGACTCGGCCACCAACTCGCTGATCATCACCGCGTCCGATCCGGTGTACCGGAACCTGCGCTCGGTGATCGACCAGCTCGACGCACGGCGTGCGCAGGTCTACATCGAAGCGCTGATCGTCGAGCTGAACTCGACGACGCAGGGCAACCTCGGCATCCAGTGGCAGGTCGCGAGCGGCCAGTTCCTCGGCGGCACGAACCTGAATCCCGGGCTGGGCCTCGGCAACAGCATCATCAACCTGACGGCCGGCGGCCTGACCAATGCCGCCGGCGGGATCACCGGCGGCGGACTGGCCTCCAACCTCGGGCAGTTGTCCCAGGGCCTGAACATCGGCTGGCTGCACAACATGTTCGGCGTGCAGGGGCTCGGCGCGCTGCTGCAGTACTTTGCGGGCGTGAGCGACGCGAACGTGCTGTCGACGCCGAACCTGATCACGCTCGACAACGAGGAAGCGAAGATCGTCGTCGGCCAGAACGTGCCGATCGCGACCGGTTCGTACTCGAACCTGACGAGCGGCACGACGAGCAACGCGTTCAATACCTACGACCGTCGCGACGTCGGCCTGACGCTGCACGTGAAGCCGCAGATCACCGACGGCGGGATCCTGAAGCTGCAGCTCTACACCGAGGATTCGGCGGTCGTCAGCGGCACCACCAACGCGCAGACCGGCCCGACCTTCACGAAGCGCTCGATCCAGTCGACGATCCTGGCCGACAACGGCGAGATCATCGTGCTCGGCGGCCTGATGCAGGACAACTACCAGGTGTCGAACAGCAAGGTGCCGCTGCTCGGCGACATTCCGTGGATCGGCCAGCTGTTCCGTTCGGAATCGAAGGTGCGCGCGAAAACCAACCTGATGGTGTTCCTGCGCCCGGTGATCATTTCCGATCGCAGCACCGCGCAGGAAGTCACCGCGAACCGCTACGACTACATCCAGGGCGTGACGGGCGCGTACAAGTCGGACAACAACGTGATCCGCGACAAGGACGACCCGGTCGTCCCGCCGATGCCGCTCGGCCCGAGCCAGGGCGGCACGCCGGCCGGCAACCTGTTCGATCTCGACAAGATGCGTCGCCAGCAGTTGCAGCGCCAGGTGGTGCCCGTGCCTGCCCAGCCGTTGCCGGAAGCAACGCCCGCGCAGCCGCAAAGCGTGCCGCAGCAGGCGGTGCCGCAACAGCCGCTGACCACCGCGCCGGGAGCCTCGCAGTGAGCGACGTGCTCGCGTCCTCCGCCCACGACGGCGCGCCGGGCGAACGCCAGCCGCCGTCGCCGCTCGCCGCGCGCCTGCTGCCGTACGGCTTCGCGAAGAGCGGCCAGGTGCTGATCGCGCATCAGCTCGACGACACGCTCGAGGTATGGATCAGCGAACGCACGAGCGACGCCGCGCTCGCGGAGATCGCGCGCAACTTCGGCTCGATCGCCGTGCATCGCGTGCCGGCCGACGAGCTCGCGCAGGCGATCAACCAGGCCTACGCGCGCCAGGACGGCAGCGCCGCGCAGGTGGTCGGCGAGGTCGAAGGCGAAGTCGACTTGTCGCGGCTGATGCAGGACATCCCCGAAGTCGAGGATCTGCTCGAATCGGAAGACGACGCGCCGATCATCCGGATGATCAACGCGCTGCTCACGCAAGCGGCGCGTGAACAGGCGTCGGACATTCACATCGAGCCGTTCGAGAATGCGTCGGTCGTGCGCTTTCGCGTCGACGGCACGCTGCGCGACGTCGTGCGCCCGAAGAAGGCGCTGCACGGCGCGCTGATCTCGCGGATCAAGATCATGGCGCAGCTCGACATCGCGGAGAAGCGCCTGCCGCAGGACGGCCGCATCACGCTGCGCGTCGGCGGCCGGCCGGTCGACGTGCGCGTGTCGACGCTGCCGACCGGGCATGGCGAGCGCGCGGTGCTGCGTCTGCTGGAAAAGGATGCGCAGCGCCTGAACCTCGAAGCGCTCGGGATGGGCCGCGACACGCTCGTCCAGTTCGACAAGCTGATCGGCCGCCCGCACGGCATCGTGCTCGTCACCGGCCCGACCGGTTCGGGCAAGACGACCACGCTGTACGCGTCGATGTCGCGGCTCGAAACCGCGACGACCAACATCATGACCGTCGAGGACCCGATCGAATACGACCTGTCCGGCATCGGCCAGACGCAGGTGAACGAGCGGATCGGGATGACCTTTGCCCGCGCGCTGCGCTCGATCCTGCGCCAGGACCCGGACGTGATCATGATCGGCGAAATCCGCGACCTCGAAACCGCGCAGATCGCGGTGCAGGCGTCGCTGACGGGCCACCTCGTGCTCGCGACGCTGCACACGAACGACGCGGCGTCCGCCGTCACGCGCCTGACCGACATGGGCGTCGAGCCGTACCTGCTCGCGTCGTCGCTGCTCGGCGTGCTCGCGCAGCGCCTCGTGCGCCAGCTCTGCCCGGTCTGCAAGGAAGAGCGGCATGAGGACGGCCGCACCGTGTGGCATCCGGTCGGCTGCGCGAAGTGCGGACATTCCGGTTATGCGGGCCGGCGCGGTGTGTACGAGCTGCTGGTGATCGACGATTCGATCCGCTCGCTGATTCACCGCAACGCGGCCGATGCTGAAATTCTCGCCGCCGGCCGCGCGGAAGGCATGCGCACGCTGCGCGACGACGCCGAGCGCTGGCTCGCGTCCGGCGCGACGTCGCTCGAGGAAGTGCTGCGCGTGACGGGAGGCGCATAGCGCGATGCCGGCATTCCGTTTCGAAGCAATCGATGCGGCGGGACGCGCGCAGAAAGGCGTGATCGATGCCGACAGTGCGCGCGCCGCGCGCGGCCAGCTGCGCACGCAGGGGCTCACGCCGCTCGTCGTCGAGCCGGCCGCCAGCGCGACGCGCGGCGCGCGTTCGCAGCGGCTCGCGTTCGGCCGCAAGCTGTCGCAGCGCGAACAGGCGATCCTCACGCGCCAGCTCGCGAGCCTGCTGATCGCCGGGCTGCCGCTCGACGAGGCGCTCGGCGTGCTGACCGAGCAGGCCGAGCGCGACTACATCCGCGAACTGATGGCCGCGATCCGCGCGGAAGTGCTCGGCGGCCATTCGCTCGCGAATGCGCTGGGCCAGCATCCGCGCGATTTTCCGGAGATCTACCGCGCACTCGTTGCCGCGGGCGAGCACACCGGCAAGCTCGGCATCGTGCTGTCGCGCCTGGCCGACTACATCGAGCAGAGCAATGCGCTCAAGCAGAAGATCCTGCTGGCGTTCACGTATCCGGGCATCGTCACGCTGATCGCGTTCGGCATCGTCACGTTCCTGCTGAGCTACGTCGTGCCGCAGGTCGTCAACGTGTTCGCGAGCACGAAGCAGCAGTTGCCGATCCTCACGGTCGTGATGATGGCGCTGTCGGAATTCGTGCGGCACTGGTGGTGGGCGATCCTGATCGCGGTCGCGCTCATCGTGTGGTTCGTGAAGGCGACGCTGTCGCGCGCCGGGCCCCGGCTCGCGTTCGATCGCTGGGTGCTGACCGCGCCGCTCGCGGGCAAGCTCGTGCGCGGCTACAACACGGTGCGCTTCGCGAGCACGCTCGGCATTCTCACCGCAGCCGGCGTGCCGATCCTGCGCGCGTTGCAGGCGGCCGGCGAGACGCTGTCGAACCGCGCGATGCGCGCGAACATCGACGATGCGATCGTGCGCGTGCGCGAAGGCTCCGCGCTGTCGCGCGCGCTGAACAACGTGAAGACGTTTCCGCCGGTGCTCGTGCACCTGATTCGTTCGGGCGAGGCGACGGGCGACGTGACGACGATGCTGGATCGCGCGGCCGAAGGCGAAGCGCGCGAGCTGGAGCGCCGCACGATGTTCCTGACGAGCCTGCTGGAGCCGCTGCTGATCCTCGCGATGGGCGGCATCGTGCTCGTGATCGTGCTGGCCGTGATGCTGCCGATCATCGAGCTGAACAACATGGTGCAGTGACGGAGCGGCCCGATTCCGCTTGCCGGGCCGCCGCCGTTCAGCGCATGTAGATCGCGGGGGACGGCGTGTTCGCCGGGAGCTGGATTTCGGCGCGGGCGCCGTTGCGGTCGACGATGATCGAGCGCGGGCGGACTTCGGCGAGCTTCGCGCCGGACGTGACGTCCGCGCCGAGCGACACGGCGCGCGGCGGTTCGCCGCCGACGCTGACGATCGCGGCGCCGCCGTGGTCGAGCGCGAGAATGCCGAACAGGTGGATGTCCTGGACGGGATTCTTGTCGAGCTGGCCGCCGAAGAGCGCCGCGGCGTCCTCGGTGCGGATCGGCAGCCGCGCGGCGGCGGCGGGCAGCGGCGCTTCGCGAGCGGACAGCGTGACGACCCAGTAGGTGGCCGTCGCGCACAAACCCGCGAAGAGGGCGAGGGAAAGGATCCGGATCGAGAGCGCGTTCATGCGCGCTATTGTACGGATGTATATGAAATTTGCGTTGGGTGAAAGCCCTCGGCGATGCGCGCCTTACAATGCGTGCTCCGCGCCCGCCGGCCGGAAGGTTGCTGTCAGGCAATCGTCCGGTGCGCCGGGTGCGTCACTCAATCGACGACATTTTTTGGAAAGAGGTAGTCAGTCATGCAAACGTGGATCACTCGCCGCAACGCGGCCGTGCGTCGTCAGCGCGGTTTCACGCTGATCGAGATCATGGTGGTGGTCGCGATCCTCGGGATCCTGGCGGCGCTGATCGTGCCGAAGATCATGAGCCGCCCGGACGAGGCGCGCCGCATCGCCGCGAAGCAGGACATCGGCACGATCATGCAGGCGCTCAAGCTGTACCGTCTGGACAACGGCCGCTATCCGACCCAGGAGCAGGGCCTGAATTCGCTGATCCAGAAGCCGACCACCGATCCGATCCCGAACAACTGGAAGGACGGCGGCTATCTCGAGCGCCTGCCGAACGACCCGTGGGGCAACGGGTACAAGTACCTGAACCCGGGCGTGCACGGCGAGATCGACGTGTTCAGCTACGGCGCCGACGGCAAGGAAGGCGGCGACGGCAACGATACCGACATCGGTTCGTGGCAATAGGCCGGCACTGATCGGCCCGACGTTTCTTTTCCGTTCTTCATGCTCGCCATTCGCACGACCTCCCGCTGCGGCCGCGATTGCCGTGTGCGTCGCGGTGCGGTGCCGTTCGTACCGGCACGTACCGATGGCGGCCTGATGAAGCACGGCGCGGCACGACGTCGCACGCGCGGCTTCACGCTGCTCGAAATGCTGGTCGTGCTGGTGATCGCGGGGCTGCTCGTGTCGCTCGCGTCGCTGTCGCTGACGCGCAATCCGCGCACCGACCTGCGCGAGGAAGCGCAGCGTATCGCGCTGCTGTTCGAGACGGCCGGCGACGAAGCGCAGGTGCGCGCGCGGCCGATCGCGTGGCAGCCGACCGCGCACGGTTTCCAGTTCGACGTGAGCTCGCCCGACGGCTGGCGCACGCTGCGCGACGACCTGCTGCGCCCGCGCGACTGGGACGGCGGCGTCACCGGCGCCGACATCGATTATCCGGGGTCGGACACGCGCGCGAGCCGCGTCGTGTTCGGCACCGAGAGCATCGACACGCCGGTGCGCGTGACGCTGCATTCGGCCGCCGGCAGCGCGACGATCGTCGGCACCGGCAACGGCCGCTACGAGGTGCAATGACGATGCGTCGTCGCCTGCCCTTCCCCGTTTCTTCCGCCCGCGGCTTCACGATGATCGAGGTGCTGGTCGCGCTCGCGATCATCGCGGTCGCGCTTGCCGCGTCGATCCGCGCGGTCGGCACGATGGCGACCAACGCGTCCGAGCTGCATCGCCGCCTGCTGGCCGGCTGGAGCGCCGACAACGCGCTCGCGCAGCTGCGGCTCACGCATGCGTGGCCGGAGGTCGGCGAACAGAGTTTCGACTGCTCGCAAGGCAACGTGCAGCTCGTCTGCACGCAGCGCGTGAGCACCACGCCGAATCCGGTGTTCCGGCGCGTGCGGATCTCGGTGAGCATGCCCGGCCGCGCCGGCGTGCTCGCGCAGATGGTGACGGTGGTCGCGAATGAAACCAGCCGTCCGCTCTGACGCGCCGATGCGCCGCCCGTCCGCCCCCTCGTCCCGCGCTGCCCGCGGCTTCACGCTGATCGAGCTGATGATCGCGATCGCGATCCTCGCGGTGGTGGCGATCCTCGCGTGGCGCGGGCTCGACCAGATCATGCGCGGTCGCGACAAGGTCGCGGCCGCGATGGAAGATGAGCGCGTGTTCGCGCAGATGTTCGACCAGATGCGCATCGACGCGCGGCTCGCCGCGACCGACGACGAGGCCGGCCAGCCGGCGATCGGCGTCGCCGGCAATACGCTGCAGATCGTGCGCGAACTCGACGTGCCGGGCGTCGCGCCGCGGCTGCAGGTGGTCCGCTACCGGATCGCCGGCGGGCGCGTCGTGCGCTACGCATCGCCGCCGATCGACGACACGAACCGGCTGCGCACCCTGCTGAAGGACAGCAGCGTCGAAGGCTGGAGCTGGGTCGCGCTGATGGGCGGCGTCGGCGCGATCGACGCGAAGCTGTACGTGCCGCGCGTGGGCTGGACCACCAACCTGCAGACGGCCGACGACGCGCTCGCGCAGAACAACGACGCGCTGAAGGTGCCGCAGATCGGCAACGCGCCGCCGGCGCGCGCGGTGACCGGGCTGCAGGTCAGCATCGGCGCGACGTCGTTGCGCGTGCCGATCACGCGCATCTTCCTCGTCGGGGAATGACGATGCGCGCGCGCCCTTTCCGTCGAATGCCTGCCCGCCGCCAGCGCGGCGCCGCGATCATTACCGCGCTGCTCGTGGTCGCGCTGTCGGCGATCCTCGTGTCGGGGATGCTGTGGCGCCAGCAGGTTCAGATTCGCCGCATCGAGAACCAGCGCGTGATCGCGCAGGCGCAGTGGGTCGCGCGCGGCGCGCTCGACTGGACCCGGATGATCCTGCGCTCCGAAGGCGACACGGCGCCCGGCATCACCTATCTCGGCGGGATCTGGGGCGTGCCGATCGCGAAGACGAAGCTGTCGGATTTCCTCGGCCGGATCGGCGCGCCGAACGACGCGGGCGGCGACGATACCTATCTGTCCGGCTCGATCGAGGACGCGCAGGCGAAGTTCAACCTGCGCAACCTCGTGTCGTCGCCGGCGCCCGGCGTGCTGCAACTGAACGTCACGCAGATGCAGGCGTTCCAGCGCCTGCTGACGACGCTCGGCTACGACAGCGCGTTCGCGAAGCGCATCGCGCTGCAGGTGCGCGCGGGCCTGCTGCATTCGGCCACGCGGTTCCAGATGCCGAACCTGCCCGGCGGCGGCGGGACCGCCGCGAACGCCGCGACCGCGCCGGTGACGAGCGGCGACATGCAGGGCAGCGGCTTCACCGACGATCCCGGCATGGCCGGCGGCGACCGCGGACCCGCGCCGCTGATGATGACGCGCGTCGACAGCCTGCTCGACGTCGACGGCGTGACGCCGGAGATGGTCGCGCGGCTGCGCCCGTTCGTCACGGTGCTGCCGACCACCACGCCCGTGAACATGAACACCGCACCGGCCGAAGTGATCGCCGCGCTGATACCGGGGATGAGCGTGTCGTCCGCGCAGGCGCTCGTGTCGCGCCGCGAGACGGTGTTTTTCCGCAACGTGGGCGACGTGCAGCTCGCGCTGCGCGGCGCCGGCGCGCCGCCGAACGTGACGATCGACTCGAGCCTCGTCGACGTCAATTCGAGCTATTTCATCGTGCATGGCCGGATTCAGCACGAACGCGCTGAGGTCGACCGCACCTCGCTCGTGTATCGTGATCCGACCACGCACTCGACGCGGGTCGTGCGCATCCGCGACCAGCTATAACGACGCCAATCGGGAGAGGAGCTCTTGTGAGCACGTTGATTGTTTCTTTGCCGCCGCGCGAGCCTGCCGTGCCGTTGCAGGAATGGCAGTGGCCCGAGCTGCCGTTCACGCTCGTCGACAAGGCCGGCCAGGTGCAGCGCGCGGGCCGTGCCGCGCTCGCGTTGCTGCCGCGCGCGAACGCGACGGTGCTGATCGTCGCCGCGCGCGACGTGCTGCTGCTGGCCGCGACCGTGCCGCCGCTGAAGGGGCCGAAGCTCCGCCAGGCGCTGCCCAACATCGTCGAGGATCAGCTGATCCAGGACCCGCTCGGCTGCCACATCGCGCTCGATCCGGCCGCGCTGCCCGACGGGCGTCGCGTACTGGCCGTCGTCGACCGCGCGTGGTTCCGCACGATCTGCGACGCGTTCACCGCGGCCGGCCACCGGCACCTGAGCGCGGTGCCCGCGACCCGCTGCCTGCCGGCGCCGCGCGCGTCGGCCGACGCGGGCTCCGCCGTGCCGGCCGACGGCGAGCCCACCGACGCCGCCGCGCTCGTCGCGGACGTCACCGAGCCGCCTGCCCGCCCGCCGACGGTCGCCGCGGTGCTCGGACTCGCGACGGCGGTCGAACCGGTGCTCGTCGAAGCCGGCGCGCTGCCGGCCGCGGCCGGGGCGCCGCGCCTCGAGCTGGCGGTCGCGCGCGGCGCGCTCGGCGAAGGCTTCGCGGCGCCCGCATCGCGCGCGGCCGGCACGCTGGCCGCGCTCGCGGGCGGCGGCGACGTCGAACTGTACGAACTCGGCGAACCGGGCGCGGAGCCGCGGCTCGCGTCGGTCGGCCGCACCGACGCGGCGCTGCTGCCGGGCGCCGCGCCGCTGTCGTTCGACACGTTCGCGCGCCGGGCGCTGACCGAACCATTCGATCTGTGCCAGTTCGAATTCGAATCGCAGCCGTGGCGCTTCGACCGCGCGACGGTGAAGCGCCTGCGCGTGCCGATCGCGCTGGCCGCGGCGACGCTCGGCGTCGCGGTGATCGGGATGAACCTGCACTGGTGGAAGCTGTCGCGTGAGCGCGATGCGCTGTCCGCGCAGATCACCGAGACGCTGCTGTCTGCCTTCCCGAAGACGACCACCGTGCTCGATCCGCCCGCGCAGATGCAGCGCCAGCTCGACCAGCTTCGGCTCGCTGCCGGCGAGCTGTCGCCGAACGATTTCCTCGCGCTGTCGAGCGGCTTGTCGCGCTCGATGGGCGCGCTGCCGCTGAACGGCATCGCGTCGCTCGACTATCACGACCGGCGGCTCGACGTCGGCTTCAAGCCGGAGATCAAGGTCGATCCCGATTTCACGCAGCGCCTCGCGCGTAACGGACTGTCCGGCGAAGTCGACAGCAACACGGGCAAATGGACGATCCGGAGCCGCTCATGAAAACCGAACAACTGAACCAGACGCTGGCCCAGTTCTGGGGCGAGCGCACGCCGCGCGAGAAGACGCTGCTCGGCTGGGGTGGCGCCGTGCTGGCGATCGCGATCGCGTATTCGGTGCTGTGGTCGCCCGCGCAGGAAGGCCGCGCGAGGATTCAGCGCGAGCTGCCCGCGATGCGTCACGAACTCGCGCAGATGACCGCGCAGGCGAACGAGGCGAAGTCGCTGGCCGCCGCCGCGCAGGGTGTCGCGCCGACCGGCCTCGCGCTGAAGGATGCGCTCACTGCGTCGCTGTCCGATCACGGGCTGCAGGGCGCGCAGGTGCAGATCGTCGGCAACGGCGTGCAGATCCAGATGAAGAACGTGTCGTTCCCGGCATGGACCCAGTGGCTCGACGATGCGCGCCGGCAGTTCAAGGTGCAGGTCGGCGAGGCACATGCCACGGCGCTGAAGGAAGACGGCCAGGTGGACCTGACGGCCGTGATGCAACCTTCCGTCCAGAAATAGATGACGGCAGTGGATGACGCAAACGAAGGCCGGCCGATGCGGCCGTGGGTGAGACGGCTCGTCACCGTGTTGCCGTGGGTGCTGGCAGGCGGCCTGGCGACGGCGGTGACGCTCGTCGCGCTCGCGCCGGCCGCGTGGATCGCGCCGCAGTTCGCGCGTGCGACCGGCGGCCACGTGAATCTCGCCGATCCGGACGGGTCGCTGTGGCACGGCTCCGGCACGCTGATGCTCGCGCCGGGCGCCGACCAGAGCGCGGCGACGCTGCTGCCGGGCCGGGTCGAATGGACCACGCGCTTCTGGCCGTTGCTGACCGGGCGTGTGCAGATGCGCATGCGGCAGACCGAAGCGATGCCCGATGCGGTCACGCTCGATGCGACGTGGCGCGGCGCGGTGCTGTCGGCGGGCACGATGGCCGTGCCTGCGTCGCTGCTCACCGGGCTCGGCACGCCGTTCAACACGCTCGACCTGCAGGGCGACGTGCGGCTCGGCTGGAGCGACTGGCGGCTGATCGGCAACAACGCGTTCGGCCAGCTGACGGTGACGATCGATTCGATGAGTTCGCGCGTGTCGCGCGTGAAGCCGCTCGGTTCGTACCGCGCGGTATTGCAGGCGAAGGGCGCGGGCGCCGATCTCGACCTGTCGACGACGCAGGGCCCGCTGTTCCTCGACGGGCACGGCAGCTTCGGCCCCGGCCAGGGATCGTTCCGCGGGACCGCGCATGCGGCGCCCGAGCAGCAGGCGAACCTCGCCGGGCTGCTGAACCTGCTCGGCCACCCGATCGGCAACAACCAGGTGTCGCTGATCTTCGGCGACGCGCAACGCTGATTCTGATTGCGCGCGTCGCCCGCTTCCCTTTCTACTTCTGCGCGAGCGGTGCGGCGACCGACGGTGCGGTGGCCGCGGGCGCGGCCGCACCGGACGCCGGCAAGGGCGCCGGCGCCGCCATGTCGCCGTTCTCGCGCGCCATCTCCGATACGTTCCAGCCGCCGCCGAGCGCCTTCACGAGCCCGACCGACGACACCATCCGCTGCCCGGCGATCGTCGCGAGCTTTTGCTGCGCGGTGAACGCGGTGGTCTGCGCGGTCAGCACGTTCAGGTACGCAACCGTGCCGGCCTTGTACTGGTTCGTGACGATCGCGAGCGCGTGCTCGGCGCTGTCGACGGCCTGCCGCTGCACGTCGATTTCCTGCGCGAGAATGCGCTGCGACGCGAGGTTGTCCTCGACGTCCTGGAACGCGGTGAGCACCGCGAGGCGATAGGCGGCGACGTCCTGGTCGTAGGTCGCGCGCGCGGCGTCGGTCTGCGCGGCGCGCAGCCCTGCGTCGAACAGCGTGGCCGCGAGCTGCGGGCCGACCGTCCAGAAGCGCGCCGGCAGCGTGAACAGTTGCGACCACACCGAGCTCTGGAAGCCGCCGGTGGCCGACAGCGTGAGCGTCGGGAAGAACGCCGAGATCGCGACGCCGATCTGCTCGTTCGCGGCCGCCGCGCGGCGCTCGGCCGCCGCGATGTCGGGCCGGCGCTCGAGGATCGCGGACGGCACGTCGACCGGCGTGACCGGCGGCTCGGCCGCGAGCGGATTGGGCGGCAGCGAGAAGGTCGACGCGGGCTCGCCGATCAGCGTCGCGATCGCATGCTCGTACTGCGCGCGGGCGACGCCGTTGTCGATCTGCGCGGCCTGCGCGCTCTGCAGCTGCGTCTGCGCCTGGATCACGTCGGCGCGCGCGGCGACGCCCTGCGCGTACTGGTTCTGCGTGAGCTGCAGCGAGCGTTCATACGACTTCACGGTGTCGTCGAGCAGCTTTTGCAGCCCATCGGACGTACGCAGCTGGAAATAGGTCTGCGCGAGCAGCGCCTGCTGCGACAGCCGCGCGTTCGCGAGGTCGGCCGCGGCGGCCGCTTCGCCGGCGCGCTGCGCGCTGACGGTGCGGCTCACCTTGCCCCACAGGTCGGGTTCCCAACTGGCGTCGAGGCCGACGCTGTAGCTGTTGTTGATCGATCCGGTCGACCCGCTGCCGAAATTCGACGACGAACCCGACGACAGCGACGTGCGCGGCGTCCGTGCGCGCGAGCCCGATGCGGTCAGCCCGACGGTCGGGAAATACGCGGCGCGTGCCTCGGTGACGAGCGCGCGCGCCTGCCGGTAGGCGGCCGCCGATTGCGCGATGGTCTGGTTCGACGCGTTGAGCTTGCCGATCAGCGCATCGAGCTGCGGATCGTTGTAGACCGTCCACCACGCGCCGCGGTCGGCGCGATCGGCGGGTTGCGCGACTTTCCAGCCGGCCGGCGCTTCCTTGAACGCGGCGGGGATCGACGTGTCGGGGCGGTGATAGTCGGGCCCGACGGCGCAGCCGGCGAGCAGCACGGCCGTCGCAATGGCGACGGCGGCGCTCAGCGGGCGAACGGCGCGCGGGAGGGAGGCGTACGGCATGGTGGTTTTCCTGTCTGGGCGTGACGGCCGGCGAGCGGCGCCGCGCGATGCGGTCGTCATGCCGCTGGCGGACAAATGGTAACTGACGGCGGGAAAGCTGCGCAGCCCTAAGGGTACGGTGCGCGGCAGCCGGAATGTGTTACCGGCGCGGCCAGCCGGTTTACCGGCCATTACGGCCAGCTTGCGGGAAAACGGGCGGGCGAATCGGCGTACGGCACCGGCCGCGCGTGACGCGGCCGGCGATCAGGCGGGATCGTGCGGAGAGCGGCGGGAGTGCTGCGGCGTCAGTGGCAGCGCACGGGCACCGGGACGGGTTCGGCGGCGGCAGCCCGCCATGTCGACGGCTCCGTCACGGCCGGCTGGCTCGTGCGGCGGGCGGCATTTTTCGCGTTGCGCTGCCGGCGATGATCGAACCATGCGAACCCGAGCGCCGCGAGCGAGCCGCCAGGCACGACCAGCATCGTCACGTACAGCGCGATCTTCCAGCCGCGGTGCGGGCCGGAGAACACATGATGAGCGGTATCGGTCAGGTTGCGGCGCAGCGCGCCGGCGGCATTTTTCAGGAACAGCATCGCGAACATCCTCAGGTGCCCGGCAGCGCGGGCCAATCGGTCAGAACATAGTCTCCGGCAGTGCAACATGCACGTCGTAACTGGTTGACTCAAATAATATTGACTAAGCAATCATTTTTCAAGATACTGGGCGCGTTTTAACCCGAAACGCACTATTGCTGCGCGCGCAATCGTATGACCGGCGGCCTCTACGATCCCGAGAACATCGCGCTGGAAACGAGCCTCGGCTATTACCTGTCGAAGGCGAAGCAGGCGCTCGTCGAGCGGATGGATCGCGCGCTCGAGCCGTTCGACCTGACCGCGCAGCAGATCGGCGTGATCCTGCTGCTGTCACGCGGCTACGCACGCACGCCGTTCGAACTGTCGCGCAAGATGTCGTACGACAGCGGCTCGATGACGCGCATGCTCGACCGGCTCGAACGCAAGGGGCTGATCGCACGGGCGCGCAGCGAGCAGGACCGCCGGATGATCGAGCTGACGCTGACCGAACGCGGCATCGAAGCCGCCCGCGCGCTGCCGTCGCTGGTCGCGACCGTGCTCAACGCGCAGCTCGAAGGCTTCTCGGCCGACGAACTCGCGATGCTCACCGGCCTGCTGCAACGCTTCATCGCCAACGGGCCCGGTTCGAGCGGCTGCCCGAAGCCCGACGAACCCGACTGCTGACGCGTGCGGAGCCCCATGTCTAGGTTAAACACTCGCTTATTTCTCTGTCTGGGCAGAAGATGACAAGGCACCCGCTCCGCTTTTCCTCTTTTTCATTCCACCCGGCCGGGCCGCGCTGCGTCGCGTGTCCGTGCGTTGTGCCGGCGCGTCGCGCGCGCCGCGTCTAGGAGATTCCGATGTCCGCCACCACGGCATCCGCCCCCTCCCCCGCTGCCGAACCGGCGCCGCTGACCGGCGGCGCGCTCGCGCTGCTGACCGTCGGGCTCGCGCTCGGCACCTTCATGGAAGTGCTCGACACGTCGATCGCGAACGTCGCGGTGCCGACCATCTCGGGCAGCCTCGGCGTCGCGACGAGCGAGGGCACGTGGGTGATCTCGTCGTATTCGGTCGCGTCCGCGATCGCGGTGCCGCTGACCGGCTGGCTCGCGCGCCGGGTCGGCGAGGTGCGCCTGTTCACGCTGTCGGTGCTCGCGTTCACGATCGCGTCGGCGCTGTGCGGCTTCGCGACCAACTTCGAGACGCTGATCGCGTTCCGGCTGCTGCAGGGCCTCGTGTCCGGGCCGATGGTGCCGCTGTCGCAGACGATCCTGATGCGCAGCTACCCGCCCGCGAAACGCGGGCTCGCGCTCGGGCTATGGGCGATGACGGTGATCGTCGCGCCGATCTTCGGCCCGCTGCTGGGCGGCTGGATCAGCGACAACTACACGTGGCCGTGGATCTTCTACATCAACCTGCCGATCGGCGTGTTCTCGGCGACCTGCGCGTATTTCCTGCTGCGCGGCCGCGAGACCAAGACGTCGAAGCAGCGGATCGACGCGATCGGCCTCGCGCTGCTCGTGATCGGCGTGTCGTGCCTGCAGATGATGCTCGACCTCGGCAAGGACCGCGACTGGTTCAACTCGACCTTCATCGTCGCGCTCGCGCTGATCGCGGTCGTGTCGCTCGCGTTCATGCTCGTGTGGGAGGCGACCGAGAAGGAGCCGGTGGTCGACCTGTCGCTCTTCAAGGACCGCAACTTCGCGCTCGGCGCGCTGATCATCTCGTTCGGCTTCATGGCGTTCTTCGGCTCGGTCGTGATCTTCCCGCTGTGGCTGCAGACGGTGATGGGCTACACGGCCGGCAAGGCCGGCCTCGCGACCGCGCCGGTCGGGCTGCTCGCGCTGGTGCTGTCGCCGCTGATCGGCCGCAACATGCACCGGCTCGACCTGCGGATGGTCGCGAGCTTCGCGTTCATCGTGTTCGCGGGCGTGTCGCTGTGGAACGCGACGTTTACGCTCGACGTGCCGTTCAACCACGTGATCCTGCCGCGGCTCGTGCAGGGCATCGGCGTCGCGTGCTTCTTCGTGCCGATGACGACGATCACGCTGTCGAGCATCTCCGACGAGCGGCTCGCGAGCGCATCGGGGTTGTCGAACTTCCTGCGCACGCTGTCCGGCGCGATCGGCACCGCTGCCAGCTCGACGTTCTGGGAGAACGACGCGATCTACCATCATGCGCGGCTGTCGGAATCGGTGAGCATCTATGCGCAGAACACGACCGACTACCAGGGCGCGCTCGCGCAGCTCGGCATCGTCGGCCAGACGGCCAATGCGCAACTCAACCAGCTCGTCACGCAGCAGGGCTTCATGATGGCGACCAACGACTTCTTCCATCTGTCGGCGGGCGTATTCGTCGCGCTCGCGGCGCTCGTGTGGATCACGAAGCCGAAGAAGGGCGCGGGGCCCGCGATGGGGCATTGAGCGCACGACGGGCGGCCATCACGGCCGCCCTTTTCGTTTCGCCGTTCGCTTCGTCGCCCGGCGGCCCGGCCTTCACTCCCGCGCTCGCAAGCCCCCGAACGCCAGATCGTCGGCCGGTGCGAGCGGCAGCGTCGCCCGCGCGACGTCGAGCCATGCGCGCGCCGCGTGCGACAGATAGCCCTTCTTCAGCCAGCCGAGCGCGATCGCCCACGTGATTTCCGGCTCGACGATCGGCCGGCACGTGAACTGGCTCGCGTCGAGCCGCCGGCAATACGGCTCGGGCAGCAGCGCGATGCCGACGC
>Ga0209463_1000778_pt1 | contig 21990 bp, 19 predicted proteins | sample AgamicMgSfrz_FD_187169 | JGI IMG/M metagenome (GOLD analysis project Ga0209463, IMG submission 187169) | Agave microbial communities from Guanajuato, Mexico - Mg.Sf.rz (SPAdes) (version 2) | ecosystem: Host-associated > Plants > Phyllosphere > Phylloplane/Leaf | place: Guanajuato, Mexico... | reverse complement strand
ACGTGGACATATCGCAATCTCTCGTCTTGAGGGGAACGCCATCTATAACCGGGATGAAGAAATTTTGACGGATGCTGTGGTATGGACAGCCGGCATTCAACCAGTCAAAGTTGTACAGGATCTTGACGTTACAAAGGACCCTCAGGGCCGGGTTGTACTGAATGATTATTATCAAATTCCTGAATATACAGATGTTTATGTTGTCGGTGACTGTGCCAGTGTACCTTATGCACCAAGCGGTCAGGCTGCAGAAGTACAGGGTGAACAGATCGCTCATATTCAGCATGCCCTCTGGAAAGGCGAAAAGCCCAACCCGCAGCCGCTCAAGCTTCGTGGCACGCTAGGTGCACTCGGCAAGAAGGCTGGGTTTGGGCTGATGGGCAAAACGTCCATGATGGGACGTGTGCCTCGTATATTGAAAAGCGGCGTGCTCTGGATGTCCAAGCGCCATCTCGGTTAGTCGAGATCGAGCTCGTCCCAGGCATCGGCTTCGGCAATTTTGGCCAGAATGGCGTTATATAAATCCTCTACTTTGTCTGTGATGACAATTTCACCATTGACTAGCGCAAAAGGAGTCATATAACATTGGCCACAGTTGCTGAGGCAGCCGTATTCAATCACATCATAGTCTGGATTCTCTTCGAGTTGCTCCATGACTTCATCTGTGCCAAAATGCATATTGTTGGCACAAAATTCAATAATCGGTCTCATGTAGGTTCACCTGCTTTGTTTGACCATTTTATTTTACGGCCAATTGTAATATAATATATAGAGGAAAGGAGTTGAAAAATATGAGCGAAAACGCACAAAGCACCATGTATGATGAGGTATCTGACGTGCTTGACAAACTTCGTCCGTTCCTGCAACGCGATGGCGGTGACGTGGAACTGGTCGACGTGGAGGACGGCATCGTTAAGCTGAAACTGGTCGGTGCCTGCGGCAGCTGCCCAAGCTCCACCATTACCCTAAAAGCCGGGATTGAACGCGCCCTTCTTGAAGAAGTTGACGGTGTCGAAGAAGTCGTACAAGTATTCTAATCAATCCTTCACGAAATAAACCTCAAGAGCCTTTCGCTTCATTTGAAGCGGAGGGCTCTTTTTTTGTGCGTCTCCTCTATTGTCCCTCTTCACGCTGGATAGTTGGACGTATGGGATCGAGTCCGCCCGAAACATCCATAATGTTGCCTGTTATAAAATCAGAGTGATCCAGACACAAGTACGTAATCACCCGCGCAATATCTTCACCGCTGCCGGGACGTCCCCGTGGCGTTTCCTGATCGGTTATGCCAGCTATTTCATCAATAGTTTTTTCTTTATTGGCTCCCCGGATATCACCCGGACACACCATATTCACCGTAATGCCGTAAGGAGCCTCCTCCACAGCAAGCGTCTTCGTAAAGGATACCAGACCTACCTTCGCAGCAGCGTAAACTGCACGATGAGGCCAGGATCGCGCCTCTCCCGCATGGCTGAAACCAAAATGAATAATTCGGCCCCACTTTTTGCGTCTCATCTCTGGAAGCACTCGTTGATCCAGAAGCATGGGCCCCAGCAAATTCCCCTGTACCAGCATCTGAATTTCACCCTCGGTATACTCTGCAAACAATCGGCGTTCGCGGACAAAAGGCCCTGCGTTATTCACCAAAATATCTATACTGCCCAGTTTGGCTTCAACCTGTTCTACCAACATGGCGATGTCTTCCGTTTTGGAAATGTCCGCTTGAATGGCAATGCACTGTACACCCTTCGCCGTGATCTGGGCCTGAAGTGCTTCGGCTTCGGTACGGCTGTGCACATAATTCAAGGCAATATGGCATCCCTGATCTGCCAGACGGAGAGCCGTCATTTTTCCAAGACCTTTGGCACTTCCCGTTATGAGGGCAATCTTCCCCTTCACGTCCATCCCCCTCTTCAAAGAGCAGTCACTCATTCAGTATAAAAGATTTATCATCCCCTCACAACTCGCTTATTCTTTCAGGGAATAAAACCCTTTTAAACTAAAAAAACTGATCAAAATCCGTTTCTTATGTTAATGTCGATTAGCCTCAAGAAGCAGATGAGCTGCAATACACCGATCAGAATGAACTATCCTACTATTGTAAGTCGGAAAAAACATCTTCTGAGAACAAACCGTAGCGATTGAATGGATGACACGACCAATTGAAATACAAAAAACCGAGCAACTCTTCATTAGAGATGCTCGGCTTTTTTCGAAACTCGAAATTGAGTAATATTGAGTGGGCAATTTAGAACGCAGGCTCAACTGCACCTTGGTAACGTTCCTTGATGAAGGTTTTAACCGCTTCGGAATTCAGGGCAGCAGCCAACTTCTTGATGGCATCTGCATCCTTGTTGTCTTCACGAGCAACGAGAATGTTAGCGTAAGGGTTACCTTGCAGATCCTCGATAAGCAAAGAATCTTTCTCCGGGTTCAGGTTAGCTTCAAGTGCATAGTTGGCATTAATGAATACCAGATCCGCTTCATCCAGCTGACGAGGCATCATGGCTGCATCGAGCTCAATAATATCCAGGTTCTTCGGATTAGCTGTAATATCCTGAATTGTGGATGCAATGTTCTTATTGTCTTTCAGCGTAATGATCCCTTCTTTTGCAAGCAGCAGCAGTGCACGACCACCGTTGGAGGGGTCATTTGGAATGGCTACTTTGGCGCCGTCCTGCAGCTCATCCAATGATTTAATCTTTTTGGAATACCCTGCAAAAGGTTCAACATGGACAGGTGCTACAGTAACGAGGTTAAAACCACGTTCTTTGTTCTCTGTATCCAGGTAAGGCTGGTGTTGGAAAAAGTTTGCATCCAACTGTTTGTCCGCCAGTTGCTGGTTCGGTTGAACATAGTCATTGAACGTTACAACCTGCAAACGAATACCTTGAGCTTCCAGCTCAGGCTTGATGCTCTCCAGAATTTCAGCGTGCGGCGTAGGTGAAGCTCCAACTTTCAGTTCCACCGTACGCGGTGCGCCCGCTTCATTATCTGCGCCGCTATCCGAATCTTTGTTGTTTCCGCAGGCAGCAAGTACCGCAATCAGCATCAAGCTAAGCAGTGCAAAAGACCATTTTTTCATGTGTAAAACCCCTTCTCCAATAAATTTTTGTTGCATCTTTGCATTCATTCCGTAATGAATGGATGCAAAATGCTATCTATGTGTTATTTCCGGGTGAACAGCTTAACCAGTTGATCGCCAAACATTTGCAGAACTTGTACGAGAATAACCATGAATGCAACGGAAATAATCATGATTTCATATTGGTAACGGAAGTATCCATAGTTAATTGCGAGTGTTCCCAGTCCGCCGCCGCCGACCATGCCGGCCATGGCAGTATAAGATACCAGCGTGACAATGGTGATCGTAATTCCCGCGAGAAGACCGGGTAGCGCCTCGGGAAGCAGTACGCGTCTTACAATCTGCCCGGTGGATGCTCCCATGGCCTGAGCTGCCTCGATAACGCCACGGTCTACTTCACGCAGGGTAGTCTCAACCAACCTTGCGAAGTAAGGCGCTGCCGCGATCACGAGCGGCGGTATGACTCCAAGTACGCCAGTAGCTGTACCAACCAGTGAACGTGTAAATGGAATGAGGGCAACAATCAAAATGATAAATGGTACTGACCTCAGAATATTAACAACGATGGATAACACGGTGTAAATCGTACGTGACTGGATGGAAGCCGATCTTGCGGTCATAAATAGCAGAACACCCAGCGGCAATCCGATGATGATGGTGAACAAACCGGACGCTCCCAGAATTTGCAATGTTTCAATGGAGGCCTTGCCGATCTCTTCCCAGCGTACAGATGAAAAATCCATATTAACGAAGCACCTCCACATCAAGCCCTTGCTCTTTCAATTCATGTACCGTCTGATGGATCGCATCCGCATCGCCTTCAAACCGAACGGTCAACTGTCCGTATGGAATCTGTTTGATCCTTGAGATGGTTCCTTGCAAAATGGCAAAGTCCACTCCGGTCTGACGAACGGTTCTGGACAGAATGGCTTCATACGTCTTCTCACCCAAAAAGGAGATTTTGACCAATTGAGAACGACCGTCCTGCTGCACGGTTCCACCTGCATGTGCCAAGGCTTCTTCTTCCAATAGAAGCTCAGAATCCTGATCACGCTGCATGAAGTCACGCGTGATAGCATGCTGCGGTTTAAGGAAAACATCCGTTACAGGGCCTTGTTCCACAATTCCTCCCTGATGAATGACAGCAACTTGATCACAAATGCTCTGAATGACATGCATTTCATGCGTGATCAAAACAATCGTCAGATTGTATTTCTGATTGATATCCAGCAGCAGCTTCAGGATCGAAGCTGTCGTCTGTGGATCAAGGGCCGATGTGGCTTCGTCACACAGCAGTACGGCAGGATCGCTGGCAAGTGCACGGGCGATACCAACTCTTTGTTTCTGTCCGCCTGACAGCTGTGCCGGATACTTGCTGCTGTGATGCTCCAAACCAACAAGAGTCAACATTTCCTTCACCTTGCGATCAATTTCAGCCTTAGGCGTATTCACCAGCTTCAGCGGAAAAGCAACATTATCATATACCGTAGCGGAGGATAACAAATTAAAATGCTGAAATATCATGCCAATCTTGCGTCTTTGCTGCTGCAGCTCTGTTTTGCTGAGACTGGTCAGGTTCACGCCGTCCACCCATACCTCACCAGCTGTCGGTCTTTCGAGCAGGTTGATACACCGAATCAACGTACTTTTCCCTGCTCCGGAGTGTCCGATTACTCCGAATATTTCACCTTTGCCGATCTTCAGATCCAAATCGGCTAGTGCTGTCGTTTGTTTTGAACCTCTGCCATACGTCTTGGTTAATCCTTTTAATTCGATCAATATGACTTCTCCTTCCCACCGCCTACATGTATCTTTACCCGAATGAAAGGAAAACTCCCCTCTGACATATAAAAAAGAGCCCCTTTTGCAGAAACAAAAAGGGCTCTTCACACGAAAGAATATACCTTCTCATCTGCCAAAATCGTGCTTTGCACCATTTTGTAGGAATTAGCACCTAACATCTATAAAGTATGACTTGTTGTCATGTCATTATAAATCGGTTGCCGGGCTTCATCGGGCCTGTCCCTCCGCCGCTCTCGATAAGAAATATTAAATTTATAAGTTCAGTGGTAAAATGTAAATGGTTATGCACGTTAATGTCATGTAACGCTTAATTAGAAACTCAGTATAATCCAAGTATTCCGCTTTGTCAAAGGTAAATATTACACAATTATTTTGCCAGCTCGGACATGCCCTGCTTGTGCCACATCTTGTTGATGTAACCATATGCCGCTTTTAGCGTTTCGCAAACCATATCGACGCCCTGACGCATTTCCTCCAGGTGCTGATCCAGATCTTCGAGCTTCACTTTTCCCTGCAAGGTCTGATGGAGCTGCCACAGATCATCCTGCATCTCGGAGTTCATGTAGTGAATCTCCATATTCCGCCGTTTGCGCAGTTTGCTCATCGGTTCCCGGTAGGCATCCTTGATTTTGATTAACTCCACTGCAAGATCATTATGCATTTTGGCATAGCCAAACTGCCTCAGCACGGTAAAATACGAAAAATGGGATTTTACGTTAGACGTGTTCAAATTAAATATTTCATTCAATACCGTGCCCGTCTTGTCGAGAATCGCAAAACAACGAATGAATCCATCTTTGTAGAAGTACACGTAACGGGCATACTCTGCCTTCTCTTCAATGGTCATATCATCGGTGGAGCCAGCCCTGACCTTCTGGCGGAAGTGGGAAGCAGCGAAACAGGCCTGCTCCAGCTCATCCAGTGAGGAGATCAATCCCTGCGTCCATACGTAAAGCTTGCGATAATCGTGAGTCGGGTCCTGATTCATATCCAGCTGTCGTTGTAAAAGTCCCAGCGTCTCCACCATGGACTCGATCGCTTCTTCCAATATGCCCTCATTCTGGCGCGGCAATTCACCCAGCAACGTTCGCAGCATATACAGCCTCCTCTTTCCACTCTGCTGATCAATAAGATGATTTATAATATTAAACCTAATCGGAATCAGAGTAAACGTATGGTCGCTGCTTACATTAGGGTGCCCTGACCCGCCTGACATCAAACAAAGTCCACCTGTCCAATGATGTGCATCATTGGATGGTGGACTTTGCATTTGGAAACCACAAACGATCGAACATTCAATAAAATGTTAGAAACGATCAGCTGGCCGATGAAGCTTGTACACCAGAAAACTCATATAGGTTAGTATACCGAACAGTATGGCGATATCAAGCATGTGAGCCAGAGCCACGAACATGTACACTTCCGGACGGCTGATGGTAAGCATCATGCCAAAACCAATCAGTACTTGAAGCAGAATGAGCACCACAGACACAACGCCCAACGCCCGAAGTTCCGTGTTATCCGGATGTTTTCGATATGCATAATGTCCCAGGATCGCAATCACAATAACAAGGGAGGCAGCGGCTGCACGGTGAGCAAAAGCTACGGCCACACCACCGGATAATTCAGGTATGATCTCGCCATTACAGAGCGGGAAGCCAGAGCAGCCCCCAGCGGAGTCGGTATGACTCACAAAGGCCCCTGTGTATACCACAAGATATGTGTAGATGGTTGAGAACCACACCAGGTTGCGGAAGTTTTTGCTGACCCGTGGGTACTTGTTTAACCTTTCGAGGCCACCATGACGTGCCTCCTGCCTAATACCGAGAGCCATCATCAGGGAACTGGCAAAGGCAATCAGGGCAAAACCGAAATGCAGCGCCATGACCGCCGATGATTGGGAAAAGACGACGGCAAAGGCCCCCATAATTCCCTGGATAATAACGAAGATTAACGTTAAGAATGAAAACAATTGCAGATCACGACGTGATTTGCCATATCGTAGGAATGCAACAAAAGAGGCAATGGAAAGCAATCCTGCCAATGCGCTGACCGCGCGATGCGAATATTCAATCAGTGAGGCTACAGTATGTGCAGGAACGAGTTTACCATTACATAAAGGCCACTCCGTGCCACACCCCAGTCCCGATTCCGTTTTGGTAACGACCCCACCGCCGAACGTAGCCAAGAACATGACAAGACAAGTTAATACGGTTAACCATTTAAACAAGGTTAAGTGCTTCAATTTTTTCTCACCCGCTGTTGGTTTAAGATGGCGAAGAACGATCTCTCCGCTTGTTTCGATACTTTGACACTTATTTCACAACTAAATTCATTATACCGGATAAATGTGTCATTGACGCCTCGCTTTGTGACAAAATGTTAACGTCTGTCGATAGATTGACCAGCAAGTCATCTCTTTCATATGTACCTTTTTATTGTCCCCCGAAAATGCAAAAATAAAAACGCCATTTCCTCTTTTCTAGAGAAACGGCGCTTATTGGAATTCACAGATGAATTCACTCGTCCTGCCTTTATTTATGAATCGTGTTGTACACTTCAACTGCACGCTGCAGAAATTGCTCAATCTCTTCTCTCGACTTGCGAAGTTTGTTCACGTAGCGAACCAGTTCGCGTCCATCGGTGTATGCAACAAAGCTTGGAATACCCAATATATTTTGTTCCTCACTAACGGTACCCACCTGGTCAACATCCACCTCAACCAGCGTTAAATCGCGGGCAAATTTTTCCTCTACCTCAGGCATAAATGGATCAATGTACTTGCAGTCCCCGCACCAATCTGCCTTAAATACCGCTACAGTAAGCCGAGGGGATTGAATGGCCACATCAAACGCAGGTTTGGATGTAATCTGTTCCATGACAACATCTTCCTTTCTGTACCTTGTCTTATCCTTAGTGAAGCAAATTGCCGAGTGGAAGTCAAATATTCAGCACATACTTAGTTTAAAACCAACCATGATGAAAGGATGGCAGGCGATGACTCCCACCAGAAACGCTTCTCTATCCCGTGATTCGATCTTTCGTATGGTTCGTTCCATTCCCGGAGCCGCCAGAGAAGTATGGCGTGGCAAACAGGCTGCATGGCAGGCTTCTGGCCAGCTTCGTCATCCTTCGCGTGATTTGGCCTGGGACGCTGAAATGGCTGAGACGCTGAAGGGGGAAGTTGAACGTCTGTTACCCGGTACGGAGACAGCTTCGGCCCGCCATGCCAAAAGTGCTCCAGTATGTGAAGAGGATTGCATCATTCTGGAAGAAATTAAAACCCTGACGATCGAAAACAATCGGAGCAACATCACGCGTACGGCAGCCTATCTGGCGTGTTATGACCAATATCCCGAGCTGCATTGGGCCCTGCTTGCCCATATGGTCTCCCGCAATGGCGGTTATCATATGACCGATCTGCAGAGCAACCTGATGCATAACCTGCAAAACCAGACGGATCGGGAACATATGTATCGGTTGCTTGAGCGCTGTAATGCGCTCATTTTCCAAGATGCCTATCCTCAGCTTCTGCTCTACATGAACAGCAGGCGAATCGGGCGCAGCTGCTTCCACCTGCTGTCCCATTTTCATGTATCGGCGTTCATGACACCGATCTGGGAGCGGTTCTGGTTGGACCGGTGCAGTTCCCTGCTTAGTGTGGCATTAATTATTAATGAGCAGAACTATATTGAGAGCCGGGTTGTACAGCATCCTTATTTTCAAAAGGAAGTATTGTCCAAGCCTGCATTTCACTTGCACAATTTCGCCGGGCTTAATCATATTGTGTTTCCACTTGGCCGCGGGAAAGGACTCGCCGGGAGGGTGATCGAACATTTCGGCAGGCTGGACGAGCGGATCATGTTTGGCAAAAGCCTGTACGCGATGCTATTTGGCATTGAGCAGGTGTACACACAAGTGTTGGAGTTTGCCCGTTCCGTTCCCCATAGAGGTTCGCGGGCTGAATATTGGCCGGGTTTATTCACAACGAGCATGGAGGGAGCAGCAGATTCGAAATTCTACAGTCAGGAACTGCTGGAACGTGAATGGATGCCTGAAGGTGGGCGATTATACAGCCCAGAGCTGCTCACCGTATGGAAAGACACGCCATATGAACCGATTACGAGACAGGACTGGCTGCAGAATCGGGATAGTCTTGGACACCTCAGTGCACCGCGTCGTCCCTGGTTATTTGAAATGAGCCATGAACACCGATATGGGATGCTCAAAACGGCCGTTGCCCATGATATCAAGGCTTTACTGCATTAAGTGACCTAAGATTTCCCTCTGATCGAATTCGGCGGTTTTTCCCAATAAAAATTAAAAAAGCCCTGTCCGCTTATGCAGCAGACAGAGCTTGTACTCAATTTACAAAATTTCGGCTTATAACCTATGCTCTCTGACCCGTACCACGCTGAAGACGCATAAGCGGCCGCAGTATCTTTTGCAGAATACGCGGGTAGCTGCCAAGTTCATCTCTGCGTAATACGCGAAGGATGACAAGCATCACCAGGTATACTGCTACAACAAGCACACCGACAACCAAACATGTCATGAGGAAGGAAACTCGTGCTGGCAGGAATAAGCCAAAGATCCAATTACCAGCCCAGTTGGCACCAAAACCGATACCTGCAGCAAGCAGGACGGTCACGACGAACCCGATCCAGCGATCACCCATGATCGAGAAGTTTACGATTTTTCTCAGTACTCGCAGATTCAGATACGTAATCACCAGGAAACATAACGCTGTTCCGATAATGATCCCATAGATGCCAAACATCGGAGCCAGGATTAGACTTGCCACAAATTTTACGATAATTCCTGCAGCTACACTGATCATCGTAATCCGTGGTTTGCCAACCCCAAGCAAAATGGAGTTTGTGGTCATCATGGTAATTTGAAAAATGGTGCCGAAAGTCAACAACGTAATGATCGGTGTTCCATCCAGCGTACTGAACAGCAAACCATTCACCGAATAGGCTGCTGCACACAGGGCAATGACAATCGGCATGCCTGTCAGAATCGAAATGCGCATCGCAAGCGTAATTTGATTTTGCAGATGGGCCTCATCTTTGCGTGCAAAAGCTGCCGAAATGACGGGAACGAGCGATTGGCTTAACGCAATGGCCAGAATGGGCGGAATCCCTGCAATACTTTGAGCTTTCGCACCAAGAATGGCGAGCACCCCTGTGGCCTCTTCCAGCCCAATGCGGCCGCTGAGCAGCGGGACCACAAGCGATGAATCGATAAAGTTAATCGCCGGAACCGCAAGAGACGATAACACAATGGGAATTGACAGTTTAAAGATATCACTGTAAATCCCTCGCATCGGCAGTTGCTCTGCACGCACAACGTCCAATTGTGCGGCACGGTCACTGCGGCGCAGCTTCAAGGTGAAGTAGAGCATCACGGCAAAGGCACCGATGCTACCTAGTACACCACCGAATGAAGCTCCTGCAGCGATCGTTCTATCATCATAATTCCATTGCAGCATGACATACGCCACGATAATGGCTGTACCTACGCGGGCAAACTGCTCCACAATCTGTGAAATGCCGCCTGCCGTCATATTGCCGCGTCCCTGGAAGTAACCACGCATCATGGCAATGGCCGGGAAGAGCAGCAGCGCCGGAGCAAGAGCCCGAATCGCGCTAACCGCTTCCGGTACCTTTGATACATACGTTGCATAATAAGGCGCTGCAAACCACAGTAAGGCTGACATGACAACCCCAGCTACCGCAGCAAAGATCAAGGCAGCCTTATAAATTTGCTGTGCTTCTCCCGCGCGCCCCAGCGCGTAGCGTTCTGAAACCATCTTGCTGAGCGTGCTGGGAATTCCAGCCGTTGCGACGGTTAACAGCATTAAGTATACCGTATTGGAGATGGTAAACGATGCGTTACCGATATCGCCAAGGATATGCTCCAGCGGTACCCGCTGCACAAGACCAAGTACTCTGGCAATGAGTGCTGCGGCCGCCAGGATGAGCGTACCCTTAATGAATGTTTCCTTCTTAGACAAACTAATTCCCCTTCTTTCCCCCACACGGACGTGCATCTGGTTGAAGCCTATCCCGAACGTCTATGCGAATCTTGCTACCCAGATAATAAACAGAACAATCATGACAATTTGCAAAATAATTTTCATTACCGTACTGGTGAACAGACCAACGACGGAACCGAATCCAACCTTTGTAGCCTTGGAAGGTGATGATCCGCCGATTAATTCTCCGATAAATGCACCGATAAATGGCCCCAGTACCAACCCGAATGCGGGGATGACAAATGGACCAATAATGACACCAATCGTACTCAGGGTTGTGGATAGCTTGGAGCCTCCGAATTTCTTGACGCCCCATGCACTAACCACATAATCCGCTACGAACAATACCACCACGATTAGAATCTGGAAAATCCAGAACCATACGCCAAACGGATCGAAGCTGAAGAACCAGCCATAGACCAGAAAGGCGAAAAAGATCGCTATAGCTCCAGGCAGTATCGGGTATACCGTTCCGGCCATTCCCACTGCAAACAAAAGCACAATTAAAATCCAGCCAACGGTTGCAAGCAAAGGTTATTCCCCCTTCAAAATGTGTTCACGAATAACTTCCACAATTCCATCTTCATTGTTGCTCGCCACAATCAGATCAGCGGCTTCCTTCACTTGTTCCTGAGCGTTCCCCATGGCAACGCCCAAACCTACCGCCTCGATCACGGCCAGATCGTTCAGACTATCTCCGACTGCGACGACTTCGGACATTTCTATCCCCAGCAGTTTGCAGACTTCAGCCACGCCACTCGCTTTCGAAATGCCAGCCGGGTTAATCTCAATATTAACAGGTGAGGAATTCGTCATTTGAAGGCCTCCCAGCTGCTGCAATTCCATCATGATCTGATGACGAACTTCATCGACTTCGGTATTGAAACCAAATTTCAACCATTCCAGTCCCTCAATATTGTCCGTCCAACGCTCTCTGTTGAACAGTTCCTCTACGGAATATGCCCAGTACCAGCTGTTATATTTCTCGCCAATCTCCTGCATGGTACGGATTAAAGCCGGATCCATCAGATGACGAATGTGCAGGTCATGTGGAGCTTTCCAGACTTCACTGCCATTCACCGTGACCATCGGCGTTTCCAGTCCAAGCTGTACCGCGTACGGCATCGCATGGAATACGGCTCTTCCCGTGGACAGACACACGTGCACCCCGCGCCGAATGGCAATCTGTATCCACTTGGCGGTTTCCTGGGTTATTTCATGGTTATCGTTGAGCAATGTTCCGTCCATGTCCAGCGCCAGCAATTTGTATTTAAGTTCACTCATGCAGTATTCCTCCTCAGTTGTCTCTCTCTAAATATCCCTATCCAAACTCTCACAAAAAGACCGCCCGGTATCCGCAGGAGGCGGACGCTCCGGACGTCACAGCTAACGACATTTTACCACAGATCATCCAGATGCAACAAAATAACGGTCAATCCAAATAACGATATGAAGGCAGACAAGATCCTATGCACTTATGTGCTGGAGCAGATCGAGGGAAATTCTCATCTATATGGATGTCATACCCGATATCACACCTCCCAAACGTCAAAAACCGCCTGCGCATGCAGACGGTTTGGATCTAGTTCTTAACGTGTCGCGAATTTACGACGAGCGTAGCGGAGGATAATGCCATGTTTCGGAGATAGCAAGAGTGCCAAAACAAACAGAATTCCAGCTACCGCCACCATGCAGCCTGCAATGGAAGCATCCAATGCATAAGCCATCATATAGCCTCCAACCGAGGAAGCAGCACCTACCAGTACGCTGTACAGAATCATTCTACCGAGACGATCCGTGAGCAGATAAGCTGTCGCCGCAGGAACAATCAACATGCCCACTACGAGTATGGACCCCACACTTTCAAATGAAGCCACGGATGTCATGGAAACAAGCCCCATGAGCAGGTAGTGAAACAATACGACCGGAATACCGCAGGCAGCTGCCAGCGCCGGATCGAAGGCACACAGTTTGAACTGTTTATAGAACAGTCCGATGACAACCAGGATGACCAGCAGCGTAATACCCAGCATCCAAACCGCCCTTGGCCCGACATCGGTGCCCCCAAGAGTTAATGTATCCCACTGTACGTAGGCGATCTCACCAAAAAGAACACAGTCCAGATCCAGATCAATATGTTGGGCATTGAGACTGATCAGAATGACACCAACGGCAAAGAGTGCCGTGAATACAATGCCAATGGATGCATCGGAAGACAGCCCTCCGGCCTGCAGGCTTTGAATGAAGAACACCGTTAACAGGCCGAAAATTGTGGCCCCGAGCAGCATCCATAAGGAATCCCTAGAACCGCTCCACAGAAAAGCAATGGCAATCCCGGGAAGCACGGCATGGCTGATGGCATCCCCAACCAGCGCCATTCGCCGCAGGATAAGGAAACAGCCGAGAATAGCACATGCAGACGAAACCAGTACCGCCGTTAATATGATCCAAAGTGTAGCCATTACAACTCCCCCCGTTCCTGCTGTGTTCCTTGGGCGGAAAGTGTCTGAAGCGTAGCACGCTCTTCTCGAAGATAAGCCGATTTGGCCTGCATGCTTCGCAAACGGCGAGCCAGTAATCCCCGACGCGGTGCAAGCAGCGCCGAGCCGGCAAACAATATCGTAGCCGCAAGAACTGTCACAGGTCCTGTTGGCAGATTAGGAACGAGCGTACTGAAAATGGTGCCTGTGGCACCACTCAGAGCACCGAATATGCCTGCAAGCAGCACCATAAGTGCAAGTGAATCGGTCCAGCAGCGCGCTGCTGCCGCGGGTGTTACGAGCAATGCAGCGACGAGAACGACTCCGACTGCCTGAATTCCCGCTACAACCGCGATGACTGTCAGCAGCAAGATCAGCTGTTCCAGCATCGCTACAGGCAACCCCATGCCCCGGGCAAATCCAGGGTCAAAGCTTACGAGCTTAAATTCCTTGAACCATACCAGACAGGCAATGAGTAAAACGAGACAGACACCGCCCATGACGTATACATCCGTCATCACCATGGAGGCTGCCTGACCAAACAAATATTTATCGAGTCCGCTTTGGCTTCCGCTTGCTCCATGCTGGATGCGGGTAAGCATGACTACGCCAATACCGAAGAATACCGTCAGCACAATCCCCATCGCTGCATCCTGCTTAATCCGTGAATATCGGGTAATCCACGATATGCCGAAGGTCGCAATGATTCCTGCAACGAGCGCGCCAAACAGAAAGAGACCTACTGATTTGGTTTCCGTCAACATAAAAGCAATACAGATCCCTGGCAATGCCGCATGTGCCAGTGTATCGCCCATCAAACTTTGGCGGCGCAAAAAAGTAAATGAGCCAATAATGCCACTACTGAACCCGAGCAACAAACAGCCAAGCAAAATCCAGCGTGTGTTGGGGTCAGACAGAATGGAAAGGATCCAGTTCCCCATTGTTACACCTGGCCCTTCTCCGTCCGGCTTCCGATCATCGCAATCCGGCCTCCGTAGGTTTCCTGCAGCGTATCCGGTACAAATACTTCGCTTGTCGGCCCGCCAGCAACCAGTCGCCCGTTGAGCAGCAGCACATGGTCGAAATATTCCTCCACCGTCGCCAGATCGTGATGAACAACGAGTACCGTCTTCCCTTGCTTTTTCAGCTGTTCCAAAAGGGAAATGATGGCCTTTTCCGTTGTGGCATCCACCCCTGCAAACGGCTCATCCATGAAATACAGGTCCGCATCCTGAACCAGTGCACGGGCCAGAAAGACTCGCTGCTGCTGTCCGCCGGACAGCTGGCTGATCTGACGGTACATATAGTCGCCCATTCCCACTTGTTCGAGGCAATGTGCAGCCAGATCCCGTTCTTTCTTTCCTGGACGACGGAACCAGCCCAGATGACCGTACCTACCCATCATCACCACATCCAGCGCATGGGTTGGAAAATCCCAATCGACTGATTCCCGCTGGGGAACGTAGCCGATCCGACGCCGCTGCTCACGATAGGACTGACCAAAAATCCGCACCTCACCGTGCATTTTCGGTACCAGTCCGAGTACAGCCTTGATCAGAGTAGACTTTCCGGCCCCGTTCGGACCGAGAATACCAATCAGCTGGCCTTCCGGTATATCAAAGGAGACCCCGCTGAGAACTGGCTTTTTATGATAGGCCACAGCCAGATCCCGGACACTAAGAGGAGCTGTTATAGGCTGCGCTCCCTGCATGTGATTTGGATTCTTAGATGTAATCATATTCTCAGATAACGTTGTCTTGCTCATGCTGTTTCCACTCCTCTCTGGATAAAATCATTATTTCAGTGCTTCTACAATCGTCTCGGTATTGTGGCGGATCATGCCAATGTAGGTACCTTCTTCTGTTCCTTCAGCACCCATGGCATCCGAGAACAGTTCGCCGCCAATGCTGACCGTATGTCCTTTCTCGGCAGCTCCGGCAATAATCGCTTCCATCGCTTTAGCCGGCACACTGGATTCCACAAATACCGCCTTAATATTGTTATCCACGAGATAATCCCGCAGCTCACTAACATCCTTCGCTCCATACTCGGCTGCTGTACTGATTCCTTGAAGTCCCATCACTTTCATGCCGTAGGCTTCTCCAAAATATCCAAAAGCATCATGGGCTGTAACCAGTACTCGGCTCGCTTCAGGGATCTCCTGGATTTTCTCCCTCACTTCATTGTCTAGTTCCTCAAGTTTCGCCAAATATGCTTCTGCCTGGGTTTTGTAGGCCTCAGCATGATCCGGATCTGCCTCCACAAGCGTATCGCGCACAGCTTCGGCCGCATGCATCCAGTGACTTACATCGAACCAGACATGTGGGTCATATTCCGTACCGCCTGTTTCCTGACCCGAATGCAATTCGTCTACTGGAATGCCGTCTGTTACGGCGGTTACCGTTTTGCTCTTGGACATCTTCTCCAAAATATCAGTCATTTTGCCTTCCAGATGCAGCCCGTTATATAAAATGACTTCGGCTTGCTCCAGTTTGCGGATATCTCCTTGCGATGCCTTGTACAAGTGGGGGTCAACGCCTGGACCCATTAGCCCGGTAACGTCAACATATTCCCCACCGATCTCACGTGCTACATCTGCAATCATGCCTGTGGTTGCCGTGACCTGCATTTTCCCTTCAGTGCTTCCCGTGTCTGCCGAACTGGAGCAAGCTGTCAATACAACAACCAAAACCATGGCCGTGAGCGTCATGAACCCTCTTTGAATACTCCTCATTTTCACCATTAACAAATCCAATCTCTCCTTTCCCTCTCCTAACATAATTGTCCACATCTAATTTTGTTGTACAAGGTATTAAAATTTATACCAGACTAATAATGTTTCCCTTGTGCAAATTTTAGCCGATGCAAAATAAAAAGGCAAGGGATAATTTCCCTTGCCTGTCCTTTTCGTTATATCAGCCGTTTCACTGGCTGTTTTGCAGGATAATGTATGGAATAACCCACTGCACATATGTTAATCTCAGTACCTTGGTACCTCTCCTCAAAAATCTTGTTTTACTCTTTGTCCTTCTCCTGACCCTTTTTCCCTTTTGGCGTCCCGTCCAGACCGTACACCTCATCGTATGCATCGAAGATTTTGCGTGCAATCGGAGACGCACTGACAGACCCGAATCCGCCTTCCGGTACAACGACCGCAATGGCCAGCTTTGGATTCTCACGCGGTGCAAATGCAATAAACACACCGTTCTCCTTCTTATTCGGTCCTGTACCTTGCTCGGATGTACCTGTTTTACGTGCATAATCATAAGGGAATCCGTCAAACGAGCTTACTTTGGTGACCATGCCACGGTGTACTTCATTCCAGTATGCATCGGCAAAATCCACCTCGTTTAATACTTTGGGTTTGATTTTCTTAACCACGTTGCCCTCCGCGTCACGAATCTCCTTCACCAGATGAGGCTCCATTCGTTTGCCCTTATTGGCAAGCATCGTGGTATATTGTGCAAGCTGAAGCGTAGTGTACTTCGCTTGTTGACCAAACGAGGCAAACGCCAGACGTGTCAATGCGGATTCATGATCCTTGTTGTACTCGAGTGTACCCAGGTACTCACCTGGAAGATCCACACCTGTAGAAACACCCAAGCCAAAATCTTTCATGTTTTCGTCCCAAACTTTAATTCCTTTCTCCGAACCATATTTACTAAGCAAGCGCTTGCCCACCATATCAATCATAAACGCATTGGAAGACTTCTCAATGGCGCGTCTTGCAGTGATATGTCCATTAAAGGCAGAGTGGGAGTTTCTCACCTGTCGTCCGTCTTTCCCCAGAATGGCATATCCCTGATCGTAATAGGTCTGGCCTGCTGTAAATAAGCCCTCTTTCAGACCGATAAGTACACTAAGAGGCTTGATGACAGAACCAAGCAGGACCACGGATTCGGCATGTCTGGGCTTGGAATCATTCGGCGGGAAGGAAGCAATCGTCCCATTACGGTACACGTATTTGATCTTGTCATAATCCCAATCATTTGGATCATAGTCCGGCATGCTGGCCATGGCAACAATATTCCCGGTATCCACTTCCATGGCAACTGCGTACCCGGTGATCGCTTTGGGCAGCTTGCGCAGTTCATCTGTAATCGCTTGCTGAGCTGCCAGCTGGATTTCCTTATTAATCGTTGATACCAAGCTGTACCCTTTTTCGGGCGGTGTCTGCACCATGGTCCCTTCCGGCAAATTTCTTGCATTTATATCAATGGATTGGTAGCCACTACGTCCACGGAGCTCCTCTTGATATTGAAATTCCAGTCCATCAACTCCAACCATTTCCTGCTGAGTATAGCGAAGACCTGGATCCCGTTCCGTTGCCAGTGATTTACTTATTTCTTTATACTTATCCAGATTATTCTGTTGACCCTTGAACTCTCTTGTGTAGCCAATGACCTGAACAGCAACCCTGTCAGGATCGTATTTTCTTATATTCTCTTCCAGTACCATAGCCCCTGGATAGTCAGCCTTTTTCTCCATGAAATAAGCGATTTCTTTCGTATTCAGATCGGATTTAACCAACCTTGGTGTGTACCCGTGTGTCTTTTGGTAATCCAGATCAAGTCGCTTCATAATTTCCTCAGCGTCCGGCTGTTCCTTGTCACCAGGGTTAAACTCCTTGAACACCGCAGCCAGATCATCTGCCAGTTTCTTAGCTTCTTCCTGCCGGGAACCATTACTGTAGTCTTCATACAACAATACATACAGAGACTGCACAGGCTCGGAGTACGCTAACGCCACTTCCCCCGTGGCATCATAGATCGGTCCACGCACAGGTGCAAGAGGAATGTCTTTTGTATTACGGGACGTTTCCATGTACGTCAATTCAGGTCCCTCGACAAACTGCACAAAGGCTAATCGGAAAATAAGAATACTGAAGATGACAAATGCAGCGAAAAAGAACAGGTTTATTCTTGCCGCAGACGGTTTGTTGACAGCTGCATCCTCATCGGATGCTTTCTTGCTCCTCCATCGGTTAAACATGTAAGCCTCTCCCGTTCTATATCAAATAGTTATTAACAGTCTGAATAAATGCACAACTCTAAAATTCTCCACTATAAGTCTATCAAAGGTTGATTAACACGTCTTCCTAATTTTGGTTACATTTTCGTAAACTAGAGACAACCCCTTCTCCATCGTTGACCTGGAATATTGTGTATCTATCCACTCAATTCAATAAACGTATTACGTACCCCTGAAGTTACACTGAATTATGTAAATGTCTGTTCCATTTCTTAACACCATTAAGCAAAAAAAGAGGACCCTTAAGGGCCCTCTTCTTAACGATATGAATTACTGCGTTGCTGTCTCATCTGTTTCTTCGGTTTTATCTTTCTTCGGAACACCATCCAGACCGAACTCCTCGTCATACGCATCGAAGATCGCACGTGCAACCGGAGCCGCACTGTTGGAACCGAATCCCCCTTCAGGGATGACCACGGCTACAGCCAGCTTTGGATTTTCCCGCGGCGCATAAGCGATAAATACCCCGTTGTCGACCAATTTCCCGCCGACCACCTGTGTAGAGGTACCTGTTTTTCTGGCAAAGTCATAAGGGAATCCGCTAAATGCGGTAACCTCCGTAGCCATGCCTCGTTGTACCTCATTCCAATAAGCGTCATTAAAATCGACCGTGCTAAGCACTTTTGGTTTCATTTTCTCAACAATATTACCTTCAGAATCTCGGATCTCGCTCACCAATTGCGGCTCCATCCGTTTGCCCTTGTTGGCCAGCATTGTTGTATATTGTGCAAGCTGCATGGCCGTATATTTCCCCTGTTGACCAAAGGAAGCATACACAAGACGGGTCAGAGAACTTTCCTGTTCATTCGTGTATTCTCTAATTCCAAGCCATTCGTTTGGCAAATCAATTCCGGTGGAAACGCCAAGCCCAAACTGCTTCATGTACTCGTCCCATTTATCGATCCCTTTGGCACCATATTGGGAGTATAACTTCTTGCCGATTTCGTCAATCATGAACACGTTGGAAGAGTGACGAATCGCATCATGTGGAGTCAACGGACCGTATACGTGACCGGAAGAGTTCTGTACTCTGCGGTTATCCCCACCGAAAGTTGTAGAACCCCTGTCTGGATATACGGTATTAGTAGTGAAGAAACCTTCCTTTAGACCGATCAATACACTCAGAGGTTTGATCGTGGAACCAAGCAATACAACCGATTCAGCCCGCTTTCTTGAATCATCCGGAGGGAAGGAACGAATGGTACCATTTTGATAGACATATTTGATATCATCATATTGTTCGTTTGTGATGCTTCCTGTTCTCCAGATGTTCGTATCATAGTCCGGCATACTGGCGATCGACACAATCTTGCCTGTGTCCACTTCCATCGCTACCGCAAAACCTGTCTTGGCATTGGGGTGCAGCCTGCCGGAAACCGGATGCGTATGCAGCCAGCTCAGTTGATCCAGGATCGCCTGCTCGGTCTTCACCTGCACGTTTTTGTTAATGCTTGTTATCAGGTCATAGCCCTTCTCAGGTGGAGTAGATCCTGCGACGCCCTCAGGCAAATTCCGCAAATCCACGTCGACGGAGTTATAACCGCTTTTTCCGCGCAGAATGTCCTGGTATTGCAGTTCAAGTCCGTCAAATCCGACAAACTCGTTTTCCGTATACACCAGTCCAGGATCCGTTTGCGTTTTGTTCGCTTCATCAACCTCTTTATATTTATCCAGTGTTTTGGAGCTTTTGAATTTTTTCAAATATCCGATCGTCTGAACAGCCACGGTGTCCGGATCATAGTAACGCACACTTTCTTCCACAATCTGAATTCCTGTGAATTCATCCTTATGCTGAAGGAAGTATGCCACTTCTTCCTCAGACAGATCGCTCTTGATAAGTCGAGGCATGAAACCATTCGCCTTACGGGAATTCAGGTCCATCGCTTCAATAATCTGATCAACGGTAAGAGACTCCGATTCCTTGGTTTTGTACTGTTCAAACACATCATGCAGCCTTGTTGCAATATCCTGAGCTTCCGGGAAGTTTGGACTTGGTTGTCCGTTCACATCCCCATAGTTTTTATAAAGCGTCAGGTATAGGGACTGAATCGGCTTGGAATACGCCAGCTTCACCTCACCGGTTGAATCATAGATGGTTCCTCTCACCGGAGCGAGCGGTACGTCTTTGGTAATGTTACTGGCTTCTTCCTGACTGAGCTCAGGCCCTTCCACGAATTGCAGAAACGCCAGTCGTACGATAATAACGCTAAAAATAACAAAGGAAGCGAAGAAAAATACGTTCATCCGGTAACTGAAACGCCTTTTGTCCGTAAGTTCATCCTTCTCTTTTGAATGATTGTTCATTCATCCTACCTCTTTCATGACTTGATGCATACCGCTCTTAGAAGTTCAGCCGCGGCATGATAACCTGGCAACGTCGTCATAATCCGGAACCCTGTCCGGTGTAATGTTATGCTGTCTGATCTTTCAGATGGGTATCGGCAAAATTCGGAGGATTGAACCAGTCACCGCTCACCGCCCATGTCGGATCAAGCGGAATCCAGCTCTGGGAATCACTCAAATAAATTTCATTCCATGCATGTGGACCATATCCGCCCTGACCGTTGTACCCAAGACCTGTAACGACCTTAACATCCAGCCCTTGTGAACGAGCCATGACCGCATACAGACGAGCGTAATCAATGCATACGCCTTTACGGGTATCAAACGTGTTCTGCGGCGTCTGTTCATGCCATATGCCCTTTTGCTCATAATCATCCACTTTCCCGTAATCATATTGAATGCGGGAACCAACCCAATCATACAGGGCGCGCGCTTTTGCTTCATCCGTCGTATGACCTTTTACAATCTCGCTAGCGGCAGATTCAATATCTGCCGGAATATTGTGGTCAACGACTTCATACTTGCGCTGTAAAATTCCGCCCAGTTCCTTTTGCACTGCCTGTGTAAATACAGGCAGCTTGTCCTTGATCAAATTGCCGGACAACGGTTCAATGACGGACTTTGCTCCCTGCATATAGATCGGAGAAGCCTCTACATACCGGCTGAACATGCTTCCGGGATACAGGCTGACAATCATGAAAAGAACGGCAATGACAATCATCCCGCGGGCCGAACCAATGACTGCACCTATTACTGCACCCATAAACCGGCTAATAATGCCTTTGGGACTGCTCTCTTGTTCTGCCGAGTGATATCTCCTTCTGAAGAAAAGGGAAGAGAACAAGCCAAGAATCAGACGAATAAATCCATAGCTAAGCACAAACAACACGGCAAACCGCATCAATGGAAAATCAGCAATCGCCGTAACCAACGTATAATACATCTGCTCCCATCGGTTCAGATCCCGATTCGGCATGGCTGAAGCATGTGCAGATAACCACTGCTGCACATACGGCGCCAGCCAAAGGGTCAAACCGATGGACAGCAAAATGCCAATGACCGCCATAATACCATCCATCAGGAATCCAAAAAGTCTTCCTGCAGAACGCGAAGCCCCTCTGGACCAACCCTGAAGCAATGAAGCTGCCACAATCAATAACAGCATAATCGTGATGCCATTGAACTCCTTCAGGCTGTCCAGCCAACTCTGC